>ERZ650304.5-NODE-5-length-214931-cov-27.271626_pt1 | contig 214931 bp, 370 predicted proteins | sample MGYA00376240_ERZ650304 | MGnify/ENA primary metagenome ERZ650304 (study PRJEB26733, sample SAMN07839271) | wastewater metagenome | biome: small river; feature: stream; material: water | place: USA: North Carolina | collected 2016-03-01 ...
AACCTTTATTAGTAACTACTTGTTCACCACTTGAAAGTGTCATACCAATATAACCATTATTCATCATATTTTCCAATTTCATTTCCTAGTGCATCTAATGGCGTAGACATGATTTATCCAATGTGTAATATGTACCATAATATCAAAGAAGCCCAATAAATGCAAGGAAATAATAAGTTGATGGTGCCAAAAATGGCAATGAAGCATAAAAGGAAATTAGTAGGTATTTGTTTCTCATGATAATATGTCAATAACATGGATATGATAAATGTTATCACGAACCATATTATTGAATATTGTTCCATTAGAAATATCCAAAGTTCTTTGATGGTTTACAGTAGTCTTTTTTTAATACTACTACGAACTCATAATTCACAACAGAGCTATGTGTAAACTTATGAATAGAGGTATAAAAATGATCATCTTCAATCTTCCATTCAACACCATCAAATGTGATATGTGTGATAGCATAATAGGTATCATGATGATACTTTCTACATAATACATATTCATGTGATAGTTTACAAAACTCTTGAAATACTTCTTCAAGTTTTTTGTTGTCCAGTGTTGCAGTTTGTTCTCTGTATTCAAACTGCAACACATATTTTTTGATGTTCATTTACCCAACCATTTTCTCTAGTTTCACTTCACAATCATCGGTATATTCAGCCTTTCCAACCAACTTGAAAATATAATGGTCTAGGCCGGTATTCAATGTTTCATTTCGGGCAACTTCACCCGCATCAACAGCATTACCATATCGTTCTGGCATAACTGTACCGATACTGATATTAACCACAATCCAATATACATCTGTCATTGGCTTATATTTAAAGTCTGTTGTTAACTTGGCTTCAATCATTGAATTAACCATCAATGTTGAGATAGTTTTACTTTCTTGATTAAACCCAAAAGAAGCCTGCCAACGTTTGTTATTAAGGCTTCCTTGATTGGTCATAATACGCAATTCGTTGCGATGAAGTGAATATAACTCTTTCTCAAAGGTATCATACACATAATTATGATATGGAGATGGTAGTTGTTGATAACGACTTTCAATAGTATCTCCTTGTCGGATTGTCTTCTTAATATCCTTTACAGAAATATCAGAGCCATACGGCTTCATATCAAGAGACATGAGTTTATTAAAAGTCATAAACAACTTTTTACGTTTACCATCAACAACAGTGTTCAGATTAAAACTACGAGTATTTTTATTTTCTGGCAACATTTCAATCAATTTACCAGTAGATAGGCTATACACCTTCTTTTTAGTATCACAAACAACATAATTCGGGTAATCAATTAATTGAAATAGTGACATGATATTTGCTACTGTTGCTAGTCTGAAAACACCATTATAGACAATTTGGTAAAATCTGTATGTGTATAAAATGTAACTTAACAAGACCCAATAATTGAATTGCAAACATCATTTGGTTTGCATGAATCATTAACACACCACATATCACGGGCTTTCAATGGGGTATTATAAGATACTTTATACAAATGATCGTTTGTTGAGGGGCTAATAGGTAGGAATGATGATGGGACGATGGCTAGAGTATGCTCAGTTTCGATGGAACATACATTATTACTTTCACATTTAATAGAAGAAATAACGCCATAGTCAGTATATGTTAGAGATTTATTAACATCAGTAGAACACCCTACAAAAGTTAGGGTTGCCAATGATATTGAAATGATAGTTAGATTACGCATATTAATTACCTTAGTGGTTATTTTGTATGCCTATTATATCATGTTCATATGCCAATACCATTAAACGTGTCCTACAAGGTCGAATAATTTTGCCTATTGTTCTACAATATCAACCAGAAAACATATCATTCAGAGAATCTTTTTCGATTATTATTGTAGTATTTGGTGAAACCGTAGACAAATCACTTGATAGTTGAGTAACGGCTAATTCAAGTTCCTTAATGTCTTCTTCACTAAGAATTGTTTCATCTATGTTAATTACAATTTTCATATTTTAGCTCTAATAAAAAAGGCTTCTTTCTTAAGAAGCCTTTTTGCGTTGTTTAAAACTTCTTAACCCAATCCGCAAACTCTTGTGGGATCATCTTTTCAATCATTTGTTCATCTGATAATGAACTCACATCAAAAATTTGGTCAAACCCTACATTTGGTTCTTGTTCGGCGATGTTCTTAACATAATGTAGACCTGCTCGACCAATACCAATGATTTGAATATAGACATTTTGGCTACGGAAATCCTTCAATAGTTTTTCAAACTCACTTCGATCACTAGTTTCACCATCAGTAATGAAGAAAATGATAACGGGTGAAGTTGTCTTCTTTCCTTTACCGAAAATAGACATAAATCCTTTACCACTACCAAAATACTTGTTATAAATGTCTGACAGTACCGGTGAATAATCAGTACCACCCCACTTTGAAACTAGTGGGTTATTGAGAACCTTACGTTGTACATAATTCTCAATCTGATCTTCTGATACAGTACCAATGTAATCTTTACCATTGGCAAACGTCCAGAAGTCAAGTTTTCCATCTTGATCAAAACGTAGAGCTAATGCAAGAATACGCTCTACAATTTCCTGTACTGTACCACTTGAATATTCATGTTGCATAGAACCTGAAATATCAATGGCAACTCCAACTTCACATGATGGTGGATTAATAAGGTTTCGTTTGGTTAGTACAATACCAACCGCTTCTTTCTTCTTGCTAAGATCAATTGACATGATTATTGATACCCCGCAACGAAATCACCTAGACCAAGCTGATATCCAGCACCAACTGCCTTGAACTCCCATCCAGAAGTACCTTTAATCAATGAACCAAACTGACAAGCTGTTTCTTTATTGAACGATGCATCAAGATCATATTCAGCCAAAGCCTTACCTGTAACATCATCATATAGACGTACATAGGCGCTTTGTAGCTTTCCAAAAGTATGACCACGTTCAAGTGCTTGATGAATAGTTACGATGATTGAGATTTCAGCAACTTCTGATTCAAGCTTAGACAAGTCAACACGGATAGTTTCATCATCACCATCACCATCACCGGTACGATTATCACCAGAGTGTACAACACTACCATTAGGAGTGCTCTTGTTGTTATAGAACACAAAATGTTCATCTGAAACTAGCTTAGGCTCATTTGCAGCACTTAGCTTACAAACAAACACACTAGCATCCAAATCTAGGGGAGATGCTTCCCAGCCAAGTCCGATACGAACTTTTGTAAGACCGGGAGATACTTTATCAAGGCTGATTCCTTGACCCTTATCGAGATTAATCATAGTTTATATTATGCCTTTTAATTAAAAGAAGGAAGATATTGATTTACAATATCACCAAGAGTAAGTTTATATCCAGCACCCACTGCTTTAAATGACCATCCATTTAAATCATGAATTACTGAACCAAATTGAACGACTGTAATATTATCAAATTGTGAACCTAATTGATACTCACAAATTGTATCGTTTGTGTTATCGTCATAGATACGAATATAAGCATTCTTGAGTTGTCCGAAATGTTGGCGGCGCTCAATTCCTTCGTGAATGGTAACGAAAAATGATAATTCAGTAACATTAGATGAAAGCTTATTCAAATCAATACGAATAGTTTCATTATCTTCATTACCACCACCTGTACGATCATCACCCGAATGCACCACACTACCATTAGGAGTAGCCAAATTATTATAGAATACAAAATGACGTTCACTAATTAGCTTTGTTTCACCATTACGGTTTCCACACACAAATACACTAGCATCCAAGTCGATATTATTTCCATTTTCATTCCATCCAAGACCAACACGAATATTGCTAAGACTTGGTTTAGTCTTAGTTAGATTTATTCCTTCTCCCTTACGGAGATTAATCATAGCTGACATTTATACACTCTTTGTTAAAAGTTGGAGCATGGTGTGGGAATCAAACCCACGCCTGAAAATTCGGAAGATTTCTATTCTATCACTAAACTAACCATGCGTATGAAAGTTAAAATAATCCCATCAAGCAATTACCATCTTGATAAATTAAACATTTTTATTAATACTTTTATAATAGTCTATCATTTGACTACCACAGGATTTACAATAAAAGTTATTACCTATTTTTGTTACATCTTCTGGATTGGTGCTATAACAGTAATTTCTATTTTCAGGGATTAAAGACCCTTGATGGCCTGCCCATAACAATACTGCACATCCATCGCAGGTATAACCACCCATTCCAGAATTAAATCGTTCGCACATATTACCATTCTACCATAATAGTTGCAATATGTTTTTTTGATAACTGTTTAAACAAGTGTATCATAGTTTTTCACGGATACCCGGCATATAAATTGCAAGAAGTTCAATAAGTTTTTCTTTACTGAAAGAATCAAGACTTAAATGCTTGTTCTGTTTAATAAGACTCATAAAAGAACTAACAACCTTATTAAATTTGAATGCCTTCGTATAATCGAAAATCATATTTTCAAAATGGGTGATATTTATAGTGTCAGACCCATCTGGCTTATTCATCCATATTTTAAAGCGATTAATAAAGGTTTCAATTCCATTAATAGCACGGTCGTCCCAGCTTCCACCATCGAAATAATGACCAATAAACATAAGATAGAATCTAATAACATCAGAATCATATCCATCAAGATTTACTGCATTTCCTTTTGACTTACTAATCTTTTCACCATTATTAAGAATCATACCTTGATGAATAACTCTCTTAAATGGTTCTTCAAAATCAATAAATCCAATATCATAAAGGAACATACAAATAAAACGAGCATAAATCAAATGCATACACGCATGTTCTTTACCACCAACATAAAGATCAACTGGAACAGGTTTGATACCTTTATTGATACAGTATATCACATAGTAAAAACTACTGTCAACAAATGTATCAAGTGTGTCAGTCTCCCCATCAATAGGAATAGGGCAACCCCATTTACGTTGGCGGCTAACACACCAATCATGAAGATTTTCAAGCCAGTGTCGCTGTTGTTTTTTTGTACTTTCTGGGTAATCAATAGTATCAATATTAGCGATCAAACGATCTTTATAATCGGTAATGCGGAAATACCATTGGTTCATCTCACGCTGTTCTACTTTGGTATTACAACGCTCACAAGAAATACCTTTAACTTGTTCATTAGCAAGAGTGGTATCACAAGTTGAACAAAAGTTCACCATACCATTCTTTTTGTAGGCAAGACCTTTTTCATGCAGTTTGGTGAATACCATTTTAGTATATTCTTGATATTCTGGGCTTGATGTGACAAGAAGTTCTTCAAATTGTGTATTCATAGACTTCATCTGTTCACGGAAGCCTTGAATATTTTCTTCGGTAACATCTTTGGGGTCACGACCTACTTTTTTAGCATAGTTTTCAGCAGGTAGGCCAAAAGAATCATAACCGAATGGTTGGAAGACGTTTTCACCAATATAGCGAAGATAGTTGCAATAACTATCCATGATTGAATAGTTATAATAGTGACCAGCATGAAGCTTATCACCAGAAGGATACGGAAACATTACTGTAACGTACATTTATAAATGTCTCTAAATATGTAAGTGGTCGGATAAATGGGGGTCGAACCCATACTTGCGGGATTTTCTTACCACTATAGTTTTCACTACCAACTATGTTGTTTGTGGTCTGGAGTACGCCTTAACCATATCATTACTGACTTAGGTTTCTGCCATCTACTCTCTACACCTTCCTTTTACAAGGGTTGGCTCGGCGTTTGACAATCAATATACATTGAAAGCTTTCGCCGACTTTGACAGAATTCACTATACGCCTTTCGGTTGAGAGGTTTTCATTTCTGATTTTACCCTCCCATTTTCATAAGTGCTCAAATTTAATCTCTAAGTCCCGTGCCTCTACCGATTGGGCTATTATCCGATTCGGTGCGGGTGGTGAGATTCGAACTCACACTTGATGGTGTCTAAAACCATTGCCTCTGCCGTTGGGCTACACCCGCATTTATGGTAATTTAACGTCTTACCCAGACGGCATTTTCCTAATGAGAACACCATCATAAAATACTGCTACCGTTTTTTGTCAATACTATGATAATCCTTACAAGGCACTAATTAGCTAATCCTACAAGTTTATCCACAATACGACTTGCTACGTATAACATATTTGGTACGAGAAACGGGATTCGAACCCGTAAGAGCTGTCAAGCCCTATTAGATTTTGAGTCTAACGTGTACTGCCAATCCCACCACTCTCGCATTTTGCGGTTCACGGCCCAATCCGTGCCAAGCAATAATCGTATTTCGCTCAATGCATAGTATTACTGGTCTTTCACAACATAGCAGATACTAAGTAAAGTTGTGCTTTTATCCTGCAACTTATTACACAACTCATAGGACAATAATAATAAGTTTAGGGAGAACTACTTGATCTAGCCTATGAGTAGTTTCATTCACCCGAGTCATTATTTCCGACATTTAACTGTTTAGACCATTGACACCCTAAACATACAATTAATCGACCAGAATTAATTGTGTCTTCTTGCTTCTATAAGGACGCCAAGTTACCAAAACGACCGCTTCTTTCCCCCATCGAGCAGGGACACTAGAAAACAAGTGTTACTATACATTTTTGTTACTACCGTCATACCACTATCGAGTTCTACCCCAACCGCCTAACCAACTTTTTATGTTGTTTACATATCTCGTTGATTGTGAAGCTATTCTATCATGTTGTTTCATCATTTGCAACTACTTTTTTAACTTTCGTTTTCGCTGCATTTGATGGGTGTATCATATCATGTTGTAATTAACTTTGCAACATGTATTTGGCAGGGGAGGCAGGATTCGAACCTGCGACATATGTCTGGTCAAAGCCAGATGCCTTGAGCCTCTTGGCGACTCCCCTATATTTTGGCAGACTGTCATGGTATTGAACCATGTTATGTTGGGTCAGAGCCAACCGCATTATAATTCTGGTAGTAGTATCCAGATTCGAACTGGAAATACATTCTTATGAGGAATGTGTGTTAACCATTACACTATACTACTGCTAACATAAAAATAATCATTATAATTGTATGAGTTTATTCTATATTGTAATGTATTTCTTTTTATGCCTAGTTTAGGATACATTTTTGTTAGTAATAAATGACATATAAAATGTTCCCTTGCTGTTAATTTTACTAAGTTATCTTTATCATCAGCCCCACCTAAACTTCGTGGAATGATGTGATGTTTTTCAGTATACCCATCTGGGATATAATACTTTCTTTTTGATATGATATTTTTATATATTTTAGCGTAGTAAATTATAATATAATTTACTCGAACCCAAACTTAGAGGTTATGAATCCCTCGTGCTAACCATTTACACCATATCACTAAACAAAAAAACCCGCTTTAGAGGCGGGTTTGAAATTTGTTTAGGAACTTTTTAGAATCCCCAAATCTCAGACACGCCAATAGACGAACCCAACATGAGTTGTTGTAACAGTTGTAAGTTCATTTGCTGGTTAGTGTTCATTTCAAATCTCATTAAGTTAGGACTAATGTCCGTTGTATGTTTAAATTATATAGTGTTTTTATTCTGCTGTCAATACTTAAATGACAATTTTTTCTACTACATGTTCATTTTTATGTTGGTCTTCTACAACTTGTTTTATAAGATCATCATTAAAACATTTAGTCTTAAAAGAACCTGCACCATGAAAACGTTCTATGTTGCCTAATTTATCTTGGTATGCTGCTTCCAGCGTATGCATAACTAGGTATAACCCCACACTATTACCATCATAGGTTGATGCAACTGCAAATAGGAGGTCTGTGTAATTAACATCATCGGTTGCTTTTTGATATGCTGTTAAGTAGGTTTCCCCGAGTGTATTACACAGACTTTCTATCTTTGGGTCTACAGTGGGTTTTTTATCTGCCGCAAATAAGGGTGTAGAAAGGGTAATCAATAATAGTAAAAATAATTTATTCACATCTGCTCTCTGTAGTCATTGGATATCAATATGTAATATGTGTTATTTGCTTAATTCGGTACGTACATCCATCAATACAATACCTAATAAGTTCTGCCCTTTCCAATTTGCTGGATTTGTGTTTTTAGCCTGTTCTATAGAAAGACCAACACCGCCATATAGTATCAACAGGATTACATTCTACAAGGACCAAATTACCAGTATCTAAAAGTTTTTGTTTTAGTTCTGGATTTTGGGTGTACTTTAACATATTAGCATCACGAAATACTTGATAACGTTTTTCATTCCATATCGAATCATTATAACCACGTACTTGTCTGCCCAATGCTTTAGCCTCAAATGGGTTATCAGTGGTTAATATGGCTTTAGCTGTTTCAAAATCATTAAATGTGATTGCTTTATGATACATGAAATATTGTTCGGTATTACTAAACGAAATACCATTCTCATCTACAAATTTACATGCGTGGAAATTACTCAGGAAGTTTTTTAGGAAAAACAAAAAGTTTCCGTTTGATTGTTCTGTTACATTTGACATTGGTGTTCTCTTATATGTGCTTTGTTACGGAAATACATCAATTTGTGTAGATAGTATTCACGGGGTTTCTTTTTTAAATTATACGCCATTATTGCATTAAGGTCAAGCCTTTTTGAAAACTCGTCTTTAGGTGGAAATATAAAACATCCGCATACCCATATATGCATGACAAATGTATAATAGATTTGTAATATCCAGTTTTTAATATCATTTATGTCACTTTTTATAGAACGTTTGATGATATTAAAAGTGCTGTTTATATTATTCATATATGACAATCAACACATGTTACGTATTCATCATCTGAGGCTTCAAAAAACAACTCATTTATTTTTTGATCCCATGAATCATCTTCATTACTAACACATGCAAACCAACCCATATCACCACGCTGATACCATGTGTTATCTTTTAAACATGCAAAGAATGAAAACGTTTTTAGTTTACAATTATGGATGAATGTTTCTTTGTCAACCAAATACTTATCAACGTCATTGCCGAAGTAATTATGCTTATTGTTAAAAACTTTAATGGCACGTACTAAAGGTTGCTCATGATAAAAGTCACGGGCTGCCTCAATATTGTTTGTGAATAGCTCAGTTCGACACTTGTCCCATGATGCATATTCCTCAATATCCTTACTATAGGTTTCCCCAATAACATCTACAAAAGTTTGATATACTTCGTCATACTCTTTTATAGCATCATCGGTTGCGTTTTGTAACATTTTTTCAATGTCAATATCACCTTTACGAATACTACTATGGTATTCACCATCTTTACCAAGAAAGGCACCTTTCCAACGACCGCCAATTACCCACCAATCCCATTTTTTATTGGGGTTTGTGCGTCGAACGAACTTGTTGATGCTACCATCTTCATTAAGAATAAGATAATAATATTTTCCATCTTCCAATTCATCTAAAGTTTGGTTGGAATAAATTATATCTGAACTACTAATATCGTAGTAATATTCAGCAAACTCAAACGCAGATTTTTCTGGGTGTTCTTTATGGTTTTCTATAAATTCGGCGGTTTCATCAACTTCTTGAATGTATTGTTCTATACCAGTACATTCATATTCATGGTATGGTAACATTGCTTCTTCAAGTTTATCTAGATCACCAATATATAAAACACTAAAATGACTCATATTTTTCTCACCTTACCAAAAATTTCATCAAAACTATCAAGTAACATAGCTTTTATTTCATCATCCTTACGTTTATATTCATCAAAGCCTTCCATAACATTGATATTATTTTCTTTAATATAGCGTACAATCTCATCAGAAAAAAGGCTTCTTTGTTGATTCATACTACATGCACATGCTGGGTCGTCTACTGAATACTTCCCTATACAAGCACACATCTGTCTTGTATAGGGACGCCTAACATGTTCTTCGAATGTTATATTGTTTCCAGAGCCATTGCACAACATAGCATAATATGATTGTATTGAAAACCTTGTTAATGCCTGTAGTTGATCGTTAAGTGTATTCATTGTGTCTCTAGTTTTCCTTCTTCAATAGATTTAATATGTTGACGTATCCAACGCATGAATAATAATGCTTTATCACTATCAAGGAATATAGCATTAAATAGTTTCGTTCTTAAATTTTGTAACATTCTGTTTTTCCTTTATGGTGGTAGTATTAATGTTTTACCACTAATATACCGGGTTAATTTTTAAACATTTTATCAGCTAATTCCTTAGCTCTTTGATGTGGCTCTAGCCCGCTTTCTGGTAGTTCTACAACATCCCCATTATGTACAGCATTAATCATTCTTTGAATATCATTAATCTGGTCACTGTTTAGATTTGTTAAACACATAACTGGCCCCATTCCACAAGGACAGTCAATATTTGGGCAGCAATATCCCATGACTTGCTTTAATTCAAGACCACATTTACCGCAAATCGCAATGGTTTCATTAGGGCCGGGATAAGGTTTAGTTGGATATATGATAGGGACACCAATTCTCTTTGCTTTTTCTTCTAGTGTTTCTGATGGGGTAAAATATTGTACTATGTCGTTCATTTCGATTCCTAAATCTTTCTGGTATAGTATAACGATAAATTATTAATTTACTGTATTAAAATTGTTAATATAAATAGTTTAAATTGGAGTTTTAATATGTTTAAGCAATATTTGATAGAATCTTTGTTGAATACTCATAATGGTATTCGTTATACAAAACCATCATTCGAAAATGAGCAGCACGAGTTTCACAGAGTTTCCGATCACTTTGGTGTTCCTGTACATCATTTAAAAACAGCTTATGAAAAATCAACTGCAACAGTATTAACTCCACATATTGCAAATAAACTTGAAAACACAGACGCTCATGATGGACTCACTTCACAAAAAGCTAGGCATCTTCTTGGAACATATGGTAGAAGTGCCTCTAGACAGCAACATACTGCTAACGCATTTAAAAATAAGAAAGTGGAAACCCCAATCATATTACACCATTCCGCAACAAATACCTATCATTTAATTGCAGGTAATACAAGACTTATGCATGCTAAATTACATGGCATAACACCAATGGTTCATATAGTTCATGTTTAATAAGAATGCATTCTAGCCATTTTAGCTGCATAATTCATATTATCTGTTCTTGAACGAAAATTACTATTTTTTAAATCTTCACGTGAGACATGATTTAAACTGTATGTATTTTTCGTATGATGTTTTAGCATTTCATATATTTTCAACATATCAGAGATTATAATAGTGTCATAACTATTAAGAATTTGCTTTAGTCTATTATCATTAATCATTTTTGCTCACCATTTACCTTCGTTTTTATCTTTGGCCAAAGAAAACATAAAGATGTATTTCTTATCATTTTTATCTAACCAAATACTATCATACGACTCAGTTAATATATGTTCATTGATTAAACTGTCTACAGTCCACGTAACTTCACTTTTAGTGGCACATGTTGAAGAATAACAATCGGAAATTATTTTTCCGTAAATGATATAGCCATTAGTTAATATTTGTCTAGTAACTTCTCTTATAACATCACGGTCTTCACCATGATGTATTCTACAACCAACGCCTTCTTTCATACAACATATTAAATCTGACATTTTATACTCTTATTATAGTTTTTTCTTTTTGTATTACATAGGATAGACGTGGTTCGGCAAATGCTGTTCCATAACTGTACGTTATAAGTTTATCTTTAATACAGACTGTGCGTTTACCATATGAGCCTAGCTCTATGCCACTTTTATGTCCTATAATATCAAATCCATCTAATGTTTTTTCTATTACAACATCCATATATTGTGAAAAAAATGATGTTGCGTATAACATGAAGTCTTTATATTCATTTTCATCATATGAAAATAATTCGCATTTCAAAAATGATTTAAAATGAGTTTCGTCTTGGGCTTCATCTCTTATACAAGGAGTGATAGCCATATAACATAATTCATTTCTATCTAACTTGTTTAGTTCATGTAGATATAAGAAACTTTGTTCAGCACTACCAACATAAGACATACCTTCGCTATGATGTACTAATTGAACCCAATCAGGGCAAGTTAGGCGATTGATATGATCAGGAACAACAAATGGAACATCTATAATATTAATATTTTTATATTTTGAGAAATAAGACAACCCATTTATTATACGGTTGGTTGATATTGTGCTATACATTCACCAATTCCACGTTTGACAGCCAGACATGCGAAAAATTGCCATTGTCCCAATTTATACTAATACTATAATCTTCTCTTTCGATAACATCACTGATGGTAGTTATAGTTCCTAAATTGCCCGTTATAATGCTGCGAACACGCATATTAGGCTTTAATTTATTGAGAGGTATATTACATAGTAGGTTTTCGCTGTCCACTTTTAAAAGCTCTCTTTGTTATATTACTCATTTTTATTAGAGAATCTAGTGTTATAGTAGGGTGATGTTTTTCTAGATATGCTTCTATTGCACCAATAGTATCTGATAATTCTACCAAAACCATAACATCACAATTTTGTTTGTCAGCATCCAAGGCTTCAAGAATTTCTTCTTGAATCTTGGATAGTTCACCATATACACCCTTTTCTATTTTATCAAGATGGTATGTCATAATACTTTTTAGTTTCTTCTACTGCTTGGTTAAGCATTTCTTTGACCAACCATAAAACACCAGTTGCGCATTCTTCATCGACTTCTTTTTGGATTTTCTTTCTATTTGATACTATGATATTATTCAGGATTGTATCTAAGTCCAGTTTAACTTCCTTATTGCGCTCGGTAAGAAAATCATTAATCATTTTCCATTCGGTATCTGGGTCAAATCCAGCCTTATCATCAATCAAGATGCTGAAATAGAACTTTTGGTCAAAGCAACCATATTCAGTATTTGCGAACATTGGATTTTCATTGAAGAAATCGACATGAACACCAGAATCATTGAAGAACTTGATGATCTTTTCTTGTTCATGTTCATAACAACTAGACCACAGAATAATCTTGCTATGGGGACAACGCATGATCTCTTTTAGAGCAGGAACAACATCATCATTGATCCATTCATATTCACCTGCTTTATAGCTTGAGCGCAGACAAACGCCATGCAGATCAATTTTCCAAAAAATATGAGGATACCTTTCGGAGTGTTTTTCATAAGCGAGTTTAACAGCACGTAAAATCATTTATTAGCACCAAGGTTAAAAACATATTGAACGGAATTGTTCTGCTTTGAAAAAGTGAAATCTACTATGTGATGATCTGTAAACAACTTATTCAACTCCTTTATGATAACACTTCTAAATTCTCTTGACAAGACCTCTCGAACCCCATCATTCATAACATTAATAACTATCTGAACCATAGGTTCCTCTTCTTCGGTAGTTATGAAGAAAAATATTCGCTTTTGTGTCTTTACTGTAACATAATGATAACGTTCATCATCAATGCAATCCTGCAAACGACGCTGGATATCACTAATCAATGAAAACAATTTTTCATTCTGCTCTATTGTTTGTTGATGTGCTAATTCTTGTAGATAGGCTTTCATTTCAGCCTTGGTTTTAAACATTCCAATGCCTCCATGTTGCTGCAATGATATGCAAACAGGTTATTACTTCTAATGTCCTAATCCAATATATTAATGTTGCTTCGTAAAAATCTTTCATCTTGTTAAACATGGGGTTCCTTTTCTTTTATAATATTAAAAACATATGCTGAAATTACCTTTCCATCTTTCTATGTGGTTGTTAATTTAACATCATACCAGTTATCCAGATCAGCAGGTTTATAACTCTTATTAATTCCAAATGAGATATAGATTTTATCCATATACTCCTTAATATTTTCTTTAGACATTTTTTGTTTTAATAAAACTTTCAATGGATTTTCTGGTATATTTCGTATCATCACAATTTCATATATCTTTTATTCCTGTTATTTTAATTGAGCGAACAATTTCACCATTTATTTTAAGGTTTGAGTTTGAAAACTCATACCAATTAATTAAATCCGGTAATTTATATTTTTTAGATATACCAGTATCTGCATATAACTTTTCTGTTAGTTCTTTAATATAATATAATGGATATGTTTTTTTCAATTCTAATTTCAATGGATTTGAAACCATTGATTTAATCATTACAATTTCATCATACAAATCATCTAGTTTCTTCATACTATAAGCAGCACTTGTAATATTACTTGGTTTTAGCACACCATCATATTTTTTCAATTGATCTGAATAGGTCAATAACTCATTTATTTTATCTCTATACATTTTAATATTGTCAATATCTAAATCTTCTTCTAATGCTGCATGGTATTGGCAATATTCTTTAGCCAATTTAGTAAATGAATAAACTCTATCCAAGTTTTTAGCATGTTTAGGTGATAGCTCAGCTATCTCAAAAGTGTCATCTAATGAAAATATATCACTAGCCTTTTGAATCATCTCAATTTCTTCTATCTTAATTTCTTTATTCTTATTCAACACATAATAATCACAATGCATAGCAGAGAATGATGACATTAGCGACGAGTAAGCATATTCATTGACGAATACAGTATTACCATCATTATACATATGGGCCGTATTTGTTTTTTCGATATATGCAATAGCAGACTTAGCGGCAACTGTATTGTGACCAGTAAAATCAACCATTTCCTTAACCTCACGTTCATCGTTCCTAAACTTGGCAATAAACTCTTCTTCGGTCATTTTTGCTTCGTCTGTATAAACAGACCAAATGAAATCTATAGGTGTACATGGAACATTACGAAATCGTCCTATAATCTGTGGAATATCAATGGATACATCATAGCGCATACTACGATATTTGGAATCGCTGACAACTAATATCGAAACACTTTTATTATAAAAATCTATGCCTTCAAATCCCAATGATGACACAAAGTTAATGCGTTTCTCATTACCCTTTAATGGTACTGAATAACTAAATTTACTACCTAAATGCTTAGTGAATACTTTGGTGTTATCATTACTTTCCGCAAAAAATATATTAATATCATTAACGGTTATAGATGGTTCAGACTTCAATAATTTATTAATGGTTGTTGCTACACCATTTACTGTATTGAAAAACACAAATATGTCATCATCTGTATTAAAATATTTGTCTAGGATATACGATAAAACTTTCGTACTGATTTGATTACCAACATACTTATGGTGTACAATTGGCTTAACAGCATCTTCCCATTGATATTCAACATAGTCTAAATCTTTTATAGAATCTGGGAGGTACTGAATAGGAGTGGGTGTAGCGGTCAAATAAGAAACAGTTTTGAAATTTATAGTACGTTTTAATAATTCATTACAAACCTTGATTTTGAAAACACCAGCATAACGAATGAGAACTTGGACTTCATCGACTAGTAAATGAAAATCTTGAGGGTTAATAAATTCCATTAAACGAGGTAATGAGTCATATGTAACGATAATCTTCTTTACAACACCCCTCAACAAATAGTCCTTTATCTCTTGGTCTTTAGTATCCCCAGTAACACCAAGAACATTTTGTAACTGTGATGTTTTGTTCAATACCATCGTTTTTGAATGAGCAGCAACAATATATGGTTTATCATTAGTTAAAGCTAGAGTTGTCCCACCACATCCAGTAACTCCTTTATTGATATAAGCGTTATGTGGAAGATCATCCATCACATCACTTAGGTAATTTGTTCCACTCGGTATGTTTATAATTTGCTGATTCATTATTGTTCTCCGTTGCTTAATTATAAACATATTTTATTAAATGTCAATAATTTTCATGTGTTATTTCTTGATGAAAATAACACCATACAAGTGTGGTGTTATGATAAATTGCCACATACAAAGTGTATAATTTTTAGTAAGTGAAATTTCGCCGGACTTTGAAAATTAGTGTGTATGTGTGAAAAAATCAAACGTTTAAAAATCTTAATATAGTTATTTACAATATTTTTTATCACATAGTATATTTTTTAACCTTAATTTTATACAATTATTACATTTCACTTTAAAATTAAATCAGTGAACGAAGTGAACAACGAACGATAGTGAGTTCAACTTGATACCTGTAAAATGTATTTCTTTAATGTTTTAAATTTAATACCATGAACGATAGTGAATGTACTTGAGTGTAACGAAAGTACCAATTTGAAGAATGTTGTATGAACGATAGTGAGTACAACATTCATTGATTTTTAAAATAACCTTTACGATACTCAATATATTCGTTAATTATTTTTTATATTGTATATCGGTATTTTTACAAGATTTTATGTTGTGTAACGAAGTGAGGTTAGTTTTGTTATTATCAACTTTTAAAATTTCATTCTTCGTTTGTTATTATCATTATAGTGTTATGTTTAAACTAAGTAACGTAGTGAGGATTATGTGGTTTAGATTTTAACAACACTATTCTTTAATAAAGTATCCTCACTCATTTCATTCGTTACAATTGTTCATCTTTCACGTTGCTCAAGATGAAGGGTTCTACGAACGCTAAAATTAGGTTTCTTTTAAAGAATGTATTTTCACACTATTACACGAACGTAGTGAGTTTTAGATTTGTTTTTAATATAGGTTTTAATATCACAACTCATTTCATTCGTTGGTTCACATTCGTTATCACTCATGTTCACTGCTTTTATGAATAAGGTTTTAACTACAGCAGACTTTAGTTTAATAGGTCTAAAACTCTCTATACGCTTGTTTAAGCCTGTTTTGATAAAAAGTAATACCACACTATATCTTTTCTATAGACTGGTCTTAAAACGGCTCTTAAGAAGTTTTAACCACATAATAAACACAAATAGACATTCACTTTCGTTCATGTCTAAATTTATGTCAAAACTTTTAAAAGGTTTAAGCCGGGAAAAGCAACGTGGTTTTTTCGCTGAAAGAAACAATGCTCCAAAACCGCCTATGCTTCGTTTTAAGACACTTTAATGTAAATGTGAGCCGTAGTATTGGTTTTCTTTTTAAAGTGTCTCAAACAAGTCTATAGCGTGTTTTAGGCGTATTCCGAAACAATGAATGCGGCTGTGTTTTGAACTGCACTAACGAGAGGTTGATTAGTTGTATCAGAAATGATGAAATAGTCGTTTTCATCTTTACCAATAGTTGCAACTTCGTCATATACAAAATCATTTCCCGATTCTGCATAGAACTTGAAACAAATACGTCCGATATTATCTTGTATTACTTTATAGTTTAAGACAACAGATTCAGAGATGTCTGGATAGTCGATGTGTAATGTTTCTTCTTTGATTAGCTTGGGCATAATTATTCTCAAAATGTTTTTATAAATTCCATTTATAATGGGTCCGTCGGAGCAATATACCGGAAGTTTTCTAACCAGTATATTGCATAATTGTTAATTACACCGATTAATCTGTATCGTGGTCTTTTAGATACAGATTAGAAACAGCTTTGAATGTATAAACACGACCCATATAAGGTTGATTTGATTTGAAACAAACACCTTCACGTACATCATGATTAATAGATGGACCTTCTGCAAACTTCAAAATCTCTTTCATGAAGTTTTCTTCGGAAAAGGTATTCAGATTGAAATTAGTGTATAATACTGGAACATGATTGAGTCCAAGTTCATCTACAACTTTTCTACGTTCGGCTGGTGGTAGGTATAGTTGGGTTTCAATATCAAATACATCAAAAACAAAGAATCTTAATTCATTGAACTTTTCGTAATTGCCTTGAATATTCATCCCAACAAGTTCACCTTGTACTGCATAATTCTTACCAGTTTTTGAATGATAATCTATCAGCTTTTCAATGATATGATCACGATTTTGAAGATCAATATAATGATTTAACTCTTGATCAAGTTGTAATTGAAAGTTACGTGAGCATACTCCACGATCATTGTCACCATAACATGTTTGATAAAACACCGTCATAGAACAGCCATTCAACTTCAATGTTACTTCATAGTCTAAGCCTTCATCAATAGACATTTGACGAACATTAGTTAAATTCTGAACCCTTTGCTGGTCACTTTTAAAACAGAATGATGGAAATAGTCCAGTTGCCTTTCCACGTAGATTTGATGGGATATATGGTTCGTATTTGGTGACTCCAAATAGTTCTGATAGATCATCTTCGGGGGTATATTGTGAAAAATCAATATCAGAAAATAGGCGAGTTGGTAGTAATAGCCCTTGTGACAATTCACCACGTAGGCGGGTTGTTTTAATACGTGCGGTTAGTGTATCGAAATGTACGCCACCATGATTATGTTGTGCATTTCGTGCCGCAAGAAACTCAAAAGTACCAACAGCAGGAATAAGGGAATCAATTTCGAAGAATACCCCAATATCTCCTTCTTTAAACTCTCCAATTTTACAAACACAATTCCACCCATCAATAGTGGCTAGTTCAAGTTTATCAGCGCCTTTGATTGGAGAAATCTTATTAACTGTACGCAGTGTAACTAATTTACGCATTATTCATCATCCCCATAAAAATCATATTCTTCTTCATCAGAATAATCGGTGTCATCGTCATTTGTAATAATAACAACCTTTGTATCATTACCTTCGATATAAAAGTCTCCGTTTTCGGACCAGACGGTATCCCCAGCATGTAATGTAATGATGACACCAACATTTTCACCATCACAATTAAACGTACTGTCATCTTCGATAAAGTCTACAGGTACAACTCCAATCATCCCAGCATCAACTGGGAATGAATGACGAACATTATTAACATAACCGGGATAATTGCCGTCACCATAAGCAGTGTGTAGACCAATGACTTCGACATTATTTCGGCTTTTTGCAATACCAGTTTTATTATCTCCGATAAACCATGATGCGCATAATGCGTCCCATGTATCAGTTGAATGAGAAAAACAATAACAGGGATCGCCAATATAATAGCGCCCTGTTACGTTGATGGAGATTGTTTCGTCTTGATTTGATGTGAAGTATGTCATGATAGGCTCTCTATAAGATGAGCCTATATTACTTCATATTAGAGGGGATGTATGTAATAGAAATGTAAATTAAATGAGGCCGACGCTGTTTAATAAAGATACTATATCTTTACCTGTTGGGGTGACATACATTTCGGTATTATCTTCACGATCATTATTGGTATAGAATAAATCTTGTTTGTCGTTCTGAGTTGGACGACCTTCATATACTAACCATGCGGAAGTATTTCCAAAGCGAGTGCCGAAATTATAGAACTCATCTCCGGGAAGATTGACAGATTGTCCAGATATTAATTGATATACTTGTTTAGTTGCTATACCAACATTTTCACGTTTAAGGATACTTTCTGATCCGTCTTCGGTATATTCATATTCACTGGCTAACACTGCTACATTACTAAGAGATTCTTCGACTGTCCAAATACTAAGTCCTCCTTTAATGCAATGTACTACAATATTTTTACCATATTGTTGAAATGGGTAGGTAATACCATTCCCGCAGTTTTGTGGTAGAGAATTTTGTAAATTATTATTATTAACTGCAATATAGAGTTTCAAACCTTTAGTTGGTTCATCAATTAGATCAATCATATGCAACCCTTTAACCCCATAGTTTAGGTATGAGTTTTTTGCAATAGACTTCATATTTTCTTTAACTAAATGTTGAATAAATTCCTTCATTGTAAAATCCTGTAATGTTTATATTTTATTGTATCATGTATGTAACTATAGGTCAAGTATCAATTTATAGTTATGTCAGCATCATATGCAATCATTGATGTGTTAGATGTTACTGTTGTTGATAATATCATATTACCTAATAATAGTAGTCCTGATGGATGCGCTGTAGATTTTAATAATCCTTCATATTCTGTTAGTGATATATTACTACTAACAACATATGAATATGTTTGGTACTTATAACTATCTTGTATAACATTAGTCCCAGATAATAAACCACGTTGGGTGAGATATGTTCCGGGTTCATAGAACACTCCACCAATAAAGCATCTTATACTTGCACCTTTATCATTAACATTCAATATATTAAATGCGTTTAAGTAACCATAGCCAGATTCTTCGACTATAACCGATTTTATAGCTCCTGTGGTCTCATCTATGGTGTTCACTTTAATGATGGCTGATTTAAAAGAGCTTTCAGTTACTGGTATATTTTCACCTACACTATATCCACTACCACCTATAGGATTATTATTGGAATCATTTAGCAATTCTACTTTAAACAATTGTCCACTAATAATAGCATTGTAAGTTTGTAGTTTATCTCGTGTTTCAATAACTTCGCCACTTGAAAAAAAACCTGATAAATTTGATAATTCAATAACATTATAAAATATATCATCCACCTTTTCAACATGTACTTTGTCTACTATTGCTACAGCACCTGAAATCTTTCCGAATATTTTTCTGCCAATAATATTAATACTAGTCGCAGAGGTTGTTTTTATCTTTGTTTTTTTAGACCAATCACCATCAGAGCAACGTATGACCAATTCTCCGGGGTATGATACATTAGCTATATCATTGTATATTATACGGAACAAAAACTCGATGGCAGAAGAAGTACCTTTAGCCAAGTAGAATTGTTTTATATGTTTAAGAAGTTTTCTACGGTCTGCAACAATATCATTTGGTAGTGTAGGCATGAGTTCTTTGGAGAAGTATTCTAAAAACTCGTCCTTTGTTTTATCTACATCAAAGTATTCTGGTAGTTTATAAATTTCTGATAACACATTACCATCTTGTTCCAACCATTTGTAATAATGTTGTATGAAGTTTATAAATGTAGGATATTTTTCTCTAATATTAAGAGAAAACTGATTTGGTATCAGTTTAGAAATACTTTTATATTGACCTTCTATAGAATCTAATGGTTGTTTTATAGTCATGGTTATGCTCTACTCAATACTAATGAAGTGGTATTGATTTGTCCTATGTTACGCTGAGTTATCACAATATCATTATCATACGGAGTAGCATATATGGAAAGATATAATTCTCCAGTTTGTGTATTTGCGTTATCAGGATTATCTAGGCTATCGAATACAATACTCGGAATTGAAATCTTACCTTGGGCGTAGTCTATAGTTCCTATATTATTTGCAATAACTGTTTTAACTTGGTTTTGATAACGATATAATGCTAAAACACCAGTCAATTGACTATCATCTATAAAACAGTTGCTATTACCTTGAAAACTAAATGTTGATGTAGAAACAGTTCCGGGTGTTATTTTATTGTTGAAGGATAAATCAACGAATGTTTTTCCATTAATAACTGGATTCAAACGTTTTTCCAATGTTAATTTTGTACTATTAGCAATAATAGCATTATCACAGAAATCTATTGACCTTAAAAATACAGAGTAATGGAAATCCTTATCGAATGAAGATAATTGTTCTGTCTCAAAATTATCAATAGCTGCTACAACTTTATCTCTTAAAACAGTTTCACTACCAGATAACTTAGTATAGTCATATAGGACATTAATGCGTAGATTAATGTAAATGTAATCTGGCTCTTGTATCACTGGTGTAACAGTTAACATGTTATACTTTTTAAGGAATGCAACTATATTAACCTTATCATACGTAGTCAAATATAACCCATCTTTAGGTTTTACAACAACAATCACTTTACCAAATTGTGGTGGATTTAATGTATTGCCTCCATAGGCAATAGCGTCTTCAATATTTGGATATTTTGACTTTAATACTGCCACGTAATCACTATCAATAACTGCTCTATTCTGTGTGGTATACATCAATGGTGCCATTTGTTTCATTGATGATATAGATTCAGGCTCTGACCCCCCAGCCGCAGGATTAACCACTAAGACTTTTAGAGAACCTAAAACGGGTGAAACCGATGATGTAAAGGTGTCTATACCATTAGCAGCACTACCAGAACACACTAAGTAACGAACGATTAGTGTTCCTCCTAGTGGTGGTATTGTTCCTAATATACCGTCGCCAAAGTTAATAACAATACGTCCATCTGCATTTTCATGATAGAAGAAAACATTATCTGTTGACTTCACATTAACAACATCGGAGAATAATGTATAAGTAGTTATTACGTTATTAGTATCAATAACATCTAACGTAGTTTGTGTTATATCAACATTAAGATTAGGTATAATAAACCCATTTTGTAATACGTTTTCGTTTATTTGCTGTCTGAATGTAAAACGCTTTCCTTCATATACATCAAAAGGCACTGACAAGTAACGCCCATTCACTTCAATAATATCAATGGCACTATTAGATGTGAAAATATAATTACTATTACCGATTGTTGATGTTAAGGTAGGTGTAATTGAAAATGGTGTAAATGGTATAGAGCCAGTATCTTTCACATATTCATATTGCAATGTGGCTTTTGCTGCTGTAGCGGTACGTGTGGTATAACCTAATCCTTTAGCTGCATTAACCACATTACTACGTTTTATAGCAGTGTATAGACGAGATTCATTAGCAACTTGGTTTAAGAAGAATGCCAAATATGTTGTGTTTAATGATAAAACATCTAATAGAGTAGTAAAACCAGAACCTCTAAAGTTATAGTCGGTATATTCTGCCTGACCTTCCAAATATTTCTTAAATCCATTTTGCAATGCGTCAAAATCTGGGACTACAGTAGGTAAATTTGTTGCTGTCATTGTAATACCTTATGTTCTGGTTATAATAGTTTGAAACATTTCTACCTTTTCAAATGTTTTTATTTTATAAAACAGTTTGATGTATATTTCATGTTTCTGTGGAGTGGCTTCAACGATAATGTCCAATATATTAATACGTTGTTCGAAATTAACTAATGTTTGAAATATCTCGGACTTCAATTCTGTTGCCATCATATTATCAGACAATTCAAATAGTAATGAGCGTATTTGCGAAGATACATTATAATTATCAAATGGTCTTTCAAACTTCTTTGTTAGTAATATATTATGTAAACTCTGATTAATAGCCTGTGCGTCATACAATCTAGCTATATCGCCTGTAATTGGATGTGGTAGAAAATCTAATGCAAAGTCACTGAAAATGAAATCTTGTTTCATGACTACATTAGAAGTCTTTCTATCATTTAACACTCCAACAACAGGTATATCACTAAAACCTATAACACATGGATAAACCTTATTAACATTTGATGTTGTCTCTGCATATACAAATTGTTCTAATATAATATTATTACTATTAAAAACCGTAGCTGTATTATAAACCGTGTCTACATTAATCGGAAATATTATAGTAGGGTTGAATACAGTTGATGTATTTGTTACTATAGACATATCAAATGATCTACTTAATATATCAATACTAACTTGTTGATATATGGTGGATGTATTTGATACAACATTAGGCAATATAATAAAATCTATACTAGAAGTATTATAAACCGTTGATGTATTTGTTACGACAGAACCAAATATAATAAACCCAGCACTAGAGTCGGTTGGTACTATACTTGTATTTGTGACAGCATCACCTAAAATAATAAAATCAATACTCTGTGCGGGGATAACATCATTTTCAGATGAAAAGTCTATAAAATCAACCGGGATAATTTGGTCTGTCATAATCTGTCTACTAAATTATAGTGCGAATACACCAGAGCCACTGAATGTTATAGTAATATTACCACCATTAGTAGTGAATGGTAAGCCAGTACCTGAATCAGTATAGGATATTAATTTTCTCGTTGACCCATTATCAAAATATACAATATATCCAGTAACTGAAATTCCTGATAATACACCGGTTATAGTGGGATTTCCAGCATAAAACTTATTACCATTTGTATTATCAGGTGTAGTTGTTCCCTTACCGCCTAGTATTACATCCGATCCAGCTACGATATTGGCCCCTATACTAGAATATTGTGTTTGGTTAGTAAAAGAGCCACCACCAGTTATAAGTGCTAGTTTTATATTACTTCCGGCAGTTATATCCCCGAATGTTCCTTTTAGAAGACCATTCTTACCTTCAATAAACATTATATTTGACATGAATTAAACCTCTTTATATTAGTTTAACACTATTTAAGAGGTTTAAAATATGACGAGTTATGGGTTAGTCTGTAGATGATATATCATCTGACATATCAATTGATGGAGTGTTTGAAATTTCTATGGCAATAGACTTAACGAAATCAAAAAAATCTTCTTTAGTATCGACTTGTGATATACCATAACGTTGGCATACTATATCAACATTACCTTTTCGCCAATATCCTTCTGGGCAGCATACTAATACTTTATCTGCATTAGCCGTTAATAGCCCAAGTTCAAGTAATGTTATAGGGGATTTAGTATCAGGGTCGAAATACATCAAAATCATGTCAGCTTGGTCAATATGATCAAGTTCCCATGTTACTTGTTGGTTAAATGGGCCAAAACTAGCATCTTGGGGCCATGATGAGTTTCCTGTTATGAATGGGGTTCCATTTCTATAAGCAACCCAAGTGGCGTTTTCTGTTGTAGGACACCATAAAGTTCCGGTGTAAACGTGTTCAGAATCGTACTTGTAACTAAAACCGGATTTATCACAATTATGAAAATTTATGTTAACCACTGGATGACCAAACCCACTTGTTTTATTCCTCATCTTGGTTGACAACCCAGCCTCATATGCTAAAATTTGCATTTCCTCAGCAAATTTTATATATTTTTCTGAATATGCAATATACAATAGCTTATCTTCTCTAAAACAACCATCGCCAATAGCATATTCATTTATAAATATACGCTTTTCTTCCGCTCGGGATGTTTTTATCCATGTCGGTATTTTATATTTTTCTAACTGCAAAACTCCTAGTATAAAATCTACCGCATCTTTATCTAATATGAATTGATTATTATAAAATCTGTATGTAATATTAAGGTTTTGTAAAATATTTTTTATTCGGCTTACTTTATGTGGGTTTGCTTCATAGGATTGTGCTAAAGTTATCATGCGCTTCCCATTGGAATTAAATATTGAACCTTCTGATAATATCCATGCACAAAGTTTAATATGATCGTGGTTAAATGCTTTCCATGCATAATCTTCGGTGGTATTAGATACATTTTCTACTAATTTCTTTCCGCATGGTACTCTTACTCTACCTTCCCCACTTGTATAGTCACTACTTTTTTTAAAAATACTATTTTTGTTTTTATTTTTTGATCTATCAACGTGAATATGGTTATTTGTAAAAAGAAAAACCTCATCATTTCTTATAAACTTTGAAATACTAGCACTAACCACGTTATATGCGTTAATTTTTAATATAGGCTGATATTCAAGGGTGTTTGTTATATTGTTAAATGTTAAAATTAAATCTCCTTCGCTAAGTTCATCAAGACATTTTATTCCGGTTTTTGTTATGGCCTTAGTTTCATTATCTACACAATTCCAATCATCACGTCTAGGACTAAAGATAGTAACATCACTGTCTTTTAGAATATTTTGAACTTCTGATTGCCAGTCTTCTGCTTTACCCATTTCAATAGAGCCTGCTAAAAATACTGAAATATTTCCTGTATTAAGTTGTTCTTGGGTTAGTTGTAGGGGTGGTTTTAGTAATATCATTTGGGTTCCTTTATATTATTTTTAAAAATGATGCGAAGTGTTTAATGTAATTTTTAGTTTGTGTTTCCACTATTTCAGAACCGCCATAAATCAATACATATTTGCAATCTATAAGGTTATTTTCTAATATGGCAATTTCTAAATGATCTATTACCAATAATACAATTTCATCTATAGATGCTTCTTTAAATGTTCTTACTTCATCATCGGTCAGGTTATATTTTGTTTTAGTAATAGGGAATGAGAATGCTTCATCATCGCCTTTATACAGTTCGAAATATAAAGAGTGATTTCGGGTAAGTACAATAGAAGCATTTGGAAGTCGATCTTGTAATATTTTTAGAAGATCACAATCATGTTTTATATTAAGTGGGGTGAGGATTTTAGTGACAGTTCTTTCCATAATGGAACTCCATAAAAATGCCTGATTAATAATCAGGCATCGTTGATCCGTAATTGCGTTTTTTTATACGATTGAATAGTTCCCTACCTTCGCCAGTCAAGGTTGGTCTTTTTTCAAAATGTGCTGGTCCAGTATTTTTATATTGAAAAGCATTATCATGTCCACATGAATTACAAATCGTTGGGGTACAACCTTCATAATTCACTTCTATAATATCATCATGGTTGCATGAATTACAATGAAATGATTTATGTAAAAGAATTGGTTGACATTTATAGCATCTAGTTGATTCTTCTTCTGATAATTTTACAATAGACCCATCTTCATTGATATAGGGTATAAGGTCAGCGTCTAGAATCCTACGATGTGCAGAATTACACGCATCGCAGTCTATCCATTCACCTTTTCTGACATATAGGTTATACATATAGACCCCTTATACTGTCTTTGGGGGTCTACCACGACCACGTTTTACTTGTGTGTCATCTACTTCTTCTTTTTGCTTAGGAGGTCTACCACGTCCTCTTTTTTCAGTAGTTTCGTTGATGAGGTCTTGTACGTCCCCATCAAAATCTTCATTGAACGCTGCAACTTCATCCTCAAATGTTTTAACCTTTGGTTTAGGATAAACTGGCTCTGGTACAGGTACGGTTGCTACTTTAGGTGGAAGAACTGCGCTGAATGCTTCTCTAAAGAAATCTTCTGTAAGACCGGGGTATTTTTCTTGATCTAGTTCCTTTTGAATCATCATCCAAAATAAATCAGCTTCATCTTTGTGTAGTGTTTCTAGTTGTTGAATAAGTGTATTTTCACGTTTCATTTGATTAGTGATTTTATTATCACATTCTGCAAATAGAGGAATTTTACGAATAGCTTTATACAAGGTATTAGGTGTCATTCCAAGATCGGTAGCATCATTTTTAACGTATGGAGGTGGTGTATCAGGGAAGTTGAAAATTACCTGTGGATGATATAGGACTTCCATAAACTTTCGCATCAATTCGCCGTTCTTAGGTTCACGTTGCCACCACATACGAACCATCATTATTTTATCATCTTTAGATGTTTGTTCTGTTATAGCTTTTAAAATCTCAGGGAGATAAATTGTTCCTTGAGGATTTTTTAAGCGTGTCCACATATCAACGGTTGGTTTCACGTAATTTTTATTTCTGGTTGATTGGCGAATAGGAATAGGTACTCCGTATTCATCTACATATTGGTTTAGTTCTGGTATGCGATTTTGTGTCATTATACTCTTTATCCTTTTAAATCTTTGTTTTAGTTTCAGAAAATATTCTAAAACATATTTCCATTGCATATATAATGCGCCCTTGAAATGCCATTTAGAAGTCACTGGCACTATTATACAAATTACGTAGCCCTTTATTCATGAAATATGTTAATAACTTGGCTTTAGGCTTTGGTTTATAATTAATATAGGTTGTTATTATTTCATCTTTATAATTGGTTGGTATACAGCTTAAATCAATCAATTTTTTATTACGCTCATAATTCTCTAAATGCTCATCGGGAACTCCATTATTATAGACTGATTCTATTAAGGACTCTCTAACTGGCTTTTGACGCTTTTTTAGTACAAATGAATCATGGTCGGACAACATATTAGGAACACCGTCGCCCGCATCGCCTCTGACAATATGTTCAATTAGGAAACGTTTAGGGTCTGGTTCACGCATCCACTTCTTTTCCATAGGATTCCATTGCACTATGTTACGATTTGATTGTAGTTGTTTGAAGTCTTTATCTCTTGATATAATTAATACATCTTGATTTTCTTCAAACATTCCTTCACCAACTGGTTCATTTTCTGTAATATAGTTGCTAAGGATTGCTATTACATCATCTGCTTCACAACGAGGTACTGATATGACATGGTAGGGCATATAGTCTCTTAGTTCTTGTTGAATATTGCTAATAGATTTGAATATCATATCCCAATCTAAATGTGATTCTTCACGAGACTTTTTGCGACTATACTTATAATATGGAAATAGGTCTTTACGCCAAGCATTGCTTTCATCACAGCATATGATGAATTTTCCATACTTATCACCAAACTTCTTTTTGTATGATAAAATCATGTTTAGTGTAAGATGACGAATAGCACTTTCATTTAGGTCATCACCTAATGTTTTATCACCAACACTTACTGCTGATATGATGGTTGGGCTGAAATCGAGTAGTATAGCCATTTATATTCCTTTATATGAATTAGGTGAGGTAGTATTTTTATATACTACCTGTATAATCATGTTAACATAATTTTACAATGACGTCAAACAAAATATCTTGACTCACCACCAAAGTTCATATTGTTTTCACATCTTGGACAGATATGCATATCTAAGAGTCTAATATATTTTGATGTATAATGCCAACACCTATCACATTTAACAGTAGTATTACTAACAGGGTATGCATGTAATGTATCACTACAATCTATAAATGAAACCATGAAAAAGAACTTTAACTCCTCCATATATGGCTTAAAGTATTCATATTCTCCATGTGGAATATTCAATACCGCTTCCAATGATGAACCAATCTTTTTATCACTTCTCAGTTGTTCAAGCTGCTTCATAGCCGCAGTTCGCAAGATTAATAATCTATCCCAATCCACCATACATTTAGATTCTTTATTAAACCCGGAAACTCTATAAAACTCGGGTTTAATGAAAATGTTGACTCCGGGATTAACATGTTGATATACCTCATCCGCCGTAAAGCTCATTACGGGCATTGTCCAACGTAACATATACCCTAGTAGCATTTTACTTGTGAAACGGCTAGAAATGCCACCAGAGGACGTTCTAGGCATAGTATATTGTCTGTCTTTAACAACATCAATATACAAACCGCCAAGGATGTCTGTACAGAAATGAACAATACAATTAATAGCGTCATGAAATCTAAAGTTTTCATAATGTTCATTAATTTCCTTGCCAATCATTTCCGCATTGATCAAAATATACTTATCAAAATCAACTAACTGATCAAATGATGGTTCCTCTAAACCAACAGTGTCCGAAGTGGACAACAGGTATTTCATGGTATTACGCATTCGTCTAAATAATTCGGCAGTATGATTAATAGCCTCATGAGAAACCCTGATATCATTGGTGAAGTCGGTACATGCGATCCAAAGACGAATAACATCTGTCCCATATTTTTCAATGAGTTCTTCTGGTGTGATGACATTACCATTAGACTTTGACATTTTAATACCTTTTTCATCTAATGCAAACCCATGAGTAACTACTGTATCAAAGCATGGTTTTCCGTTCATTGCTAAGGAAGTCAACATAGAGGTTTGAAACCATCCACGATGTTGGTCTGACCCCTCAATATAAAGATTTGCCTTTCCTTTCATAACTGTTTCATGTGTTACTCCAGAATCAAACCATACATCAAGAATATCTGTACATTTCAAATATACATCATCTTTTACCATAGGGTAATCATCCCATGCGTCAACACCGGAAACTTTAATCTTTTCAGCGACTTCTGTAATGATGTTCAATGTATCCGGATGAAGCTCTTTGGTATCCTGATGATAATAAACTGCAATAGGAACTCCCCATGTGCGTTGACGAGAAATACACCAATCTGGCCTACTTTTGATCATTGATTCAAAACGATTATTTCCTTTTTCGGGAATAAACTCCACGCTAACGATATTTTCATCAATATTATTCAAAATGGTATCCATTGCGATAAACCATTGCGGAGTAGCACGAAATACTGTTTTTGACTTATGTCTCCAACAATGCGGGTAACTATGTGTGATATTTCCATACCATGCTAAAGAGTCTCCTAGCATACCAATTAAATCTTGATTGACTTCGCTAATATGTTTACCTTGAAGGATTGATGTTTTATAGAAACCTTCACCATCAATAACATCGGTGATGGGCAGGTCATCATCTTTACCTACCTGCATATCGTCAATGCCATACGCAGGAGCAATATGAACTGCGCCGGTTCCCATACTATCGGTGACGTGTGTACTAAGAACTACTGGAACATGCTTTTTGGTTAAAGGATTTAATACCCCTGATAGTGAATTGAAAAGCATAATGGCATTTCCAGACATTAACCTATGATTCTCTGTAGTGGATTTATATCCAGTCTTTTCCAGCCAAGAATCTGCCATATTATCTGCGATAGCTACCAATGTCTCTTTATTGTCTTTTTCAATAACAAATGCTCGATAAATGATTTCTGGGCCAATTGCAACTGCTTCATTAGCCATGAGTGTCCACGGTGTTGTAGTATGGATCACGAGACTGAATCCAGATTCAGATGTAAAGATAACATCCATTGCACATGATTGTACGTCACTATATTCAACTTCTGCTTCTGCAAGAGAAGATTGGCAATCAAAGCACCAATGTACTGGTTTGAGTGCATGTTTTACATGACCATTTTCGATAATTTTACCAAAAGACAATAATGTGTCAGCTTCGGTTGAATAGTTCATAGTCAAATAAGGATTTTCCCAATCTGCAAGAATGCTCAATTTCTTGAACTGCTTTTTTTGACCTTCGATTTGCTTATAAGCATATTTTCGACATGCTTTACGAAACTCTGCCTTTGACAAGTTATCGCCAACTTTACCAATCATTTTTTCGACTGCCAATTCAATAGGCAGTCCATGACAATCCCAACCCGGAACAAATGGCACAGTGAAACCATTTAGGCGCTTGTTTTTGGCATAAATGTCCTTGATGACTTTATTGATAGCATGACCGATATGAATTGGTCCATTTGCATACGGTGGCCCATCATGTAGTCCAAAATATTGATCGTATTTTGGCAAAGATTCGTATACTTGTTCTGTATACATTTTCTTTTGCCATGATGGTTCTTTTCCAAGTAAATCTGCCTTCATTGGGAACTTGGTATTAGGGAGATTCAACGAGTTTTTGATAGCTGTCTTTGCGTCAAATTGAGTCATTTTTAGCTCATTAGTTTAGGGTGAGATTTTCAGAGTAAGAAACTTATTCATATGGATATGAACGAAGTTTGTTATGTTTTGACACGTATTTCGAATGTGTTGATGACAAATGATAATTTATTACCATTCAAATAGAGATGTTTGACGAAGTTGATGAACTCGCCTTTAGTCTTGCATTGTGTATATACTTTTGGGGAGATTTGCATGTGTTATACCTCATTTCCATAAAGTATAACACATGCTATTGAACTTATCAATCATAGTCCACTGCTTCATGAACTACATTCACATTTTCTTTAAGATTGTTTTATATTAGTTATGTTAGGTGTTTCCTTGTATAAATATCTTCTTTAATATCATCGTACAGAACTTTCATATCATACATGATGGTATTAGATGGGTCTTCATCGAACTTAGGATGAACATCAAATAAGGCACATAATGAAATCATACTATCCAGTGATATTATAAACTCTCTATCTTCTACAACACCATTGTACGGGTTTTTAATAGATGAGTATAAGAAATTTATTGTAGATAGTTCGATATATTTTTTTGCTAGTTCTAGTTTACCATTTAATAACTTTAATTGATTTTCTAAGTTTTCATTTTCCACAAAGATACTCCACTACACTATTCCATGTTGGATATGAGGAAGTTCCGAAATGAATATGAATACCCTCAAACTTATCAACTCCATTTTTAAGACGATCATCAATCAAATAATCTCCTTTTAATAGATTTTTATGGTGTGATAATATCAAACGTTTAGTGGCAGCATCACCTAGATATGTCTTAACCCATTGATGTTTATCTGACCATGCCGAATTATTATTCCACGGCGCTGTGCTTAAAATGTATACATCATACTCTTTTGATATTTTGTTAAATGATGATATAGCATCTTTAAGTGGGATCATTAATTTAAACAGACCGGGTATTTCATCATATCGTCCTTCATATTCTAATAGTGTTTTTGTGTCTATGTATTGTAAGGCATGCTCAAAATTTACTAGAACATTATCCATATCAAAATATACAATCTTTTTCATGTTATTCTCTTTTGGTATTGATAAATGTAACTATCTTTTGTTACATAAGCATCTTTATTACGAGTTATAATAAAAGAATTATCTGGAACAGTACCATAATACAAAATACTGCCATCTTTAATAGAGATTATGGTATAAGTGTTCTTATCGTTCCATAATAATATCCCCTCTACATTAGCACAAACAGTTTCTAATTTAGTTACGATCAAATCTTGTACATCACTATAATACTTTTTGTTATATGGGTTTAATACCATCTTGCTAATTAATTTATGTGTTTTTTTAGCACTATCTACGTCAACCGTTCCAATACCATTACATTCTACTGTAAATGCTACTTTTCCTTCTCGAAGACTATAAGATTTTATAGTATTAGGTGAGCCATCCCAAACAGCATAGGGAATATTCAGCCTCCAACAATACTCTACCATAGATTTGGCCTCTTCGCCATCATTTATTAATACAAACTCAGTACAATTAGGGCTGGAGTGTATATCTATAATATAATCAGCTTCACTTATATGATATGTTATAGTATCTTTTAATAAATCTAGTTGAAAAATTCTATTGAGGTCACGATTACCATCATATTCTCTAATGTTATTTTTTATACCATATTCATTAGCTGCATGTATAAATGTTATTTTATTATAAATTTTCTTTAATTGGTTTATTAACTTAGAATCTGAAAATACGTCATATAATGCTACTACTGGTGTATATTCATTACCATGTATTCCTGATATTAGTAATAAGTTTCCTACTCCAATTCCTTGTATTTCTTGTACACCCATATTAATCCTTTATATGTTTATTCTACTAAATCCATTTTTCTTTTCTATTTTTATAGTCGATCTAAGTTTATCTTCTAAGCCACCTTTATGACTTATAACAAAAATATTAGTTCCATTTTTCTGTATATCATCTAATATCAATAGTAAATCATCAGTACCATCACTATCAACAGAAGCATCAAATGTTTCGTCTAAGAATAGTAGATTTGTATTAACACTATTCTTTAAACTTGCAACCTTTCTCCACGCAAAACTAATACTTAGATCAATACGCTGTCTTTCTCCCATTGATAGTGTATGGTATGAAAAATCTCCGGGTGTTCTAGCATCGAGGGTAACATCAAGGTTTTTATCAATGTTGAATCGTAGTGATGAATTTAACGCTTGCAAGTAGTAATTAACGGATTGGTTTAGTATAGGAATATATTGATTGACAATAGTTGATTTTATACCTTCATCTTTTAAAAGGGTAGCCGCTAAGCTAAATGTGTGTTTTCGTTTTATAAAAGACTTTTCCATATCCTTTAATTGCTTTAATTCTCTTTTAGCATTCTCATAATCAGCCTTGTGTTGTTCAATATCAATGGATTCATTTCTTACCAACTCTTTATAACTCTTTACACGCTTGATAGTGGTTTCTTTAAGCTGTTCTAGATTTGATAGTAAGTTTTTTATTTCATTAACTAATGTGTTTTTCTGAAATATAAACGTATCATATTCAAACTGTTGGTTTTTAGCATCGTCAAACTCTGATCGTAATTCAGTAAGTTTTTTATTATTATCCTCTAAGTCTGTTTGTGCATTTTGTATATGTTTATTTTTATGTTCATCTGAAACTTCCTGACCACATTCCACACATTCACCCGCCATTTTACTGAACTTTTTGATGAGTTTATTTTTCAACCCATTGTCATACTCTAGTTCATTAATGCCCTTCGTTAAACGCTCTATACGGGCTTTTAAGGCAACTTCGTCGTTTGGATATACCTTGGCCTTCAACTCTTCGTTCTTCGCCTCTATGGTGCTCTCTAGAGCTTCTATGGCGGTCTTTAGCTGTTTTAGTTCTTCTTTTTCTTTTTCACTGGTTTTGGTGTTATTATCTTTGAGTTTAGTATAGAGTTCTTTCTTAGCTTCAAGGATTCCTTCTTTTATTTTTAGAAGGTTTTGGTGTTCGGTATATTCTTCTTTAAACGCATTTATTTTTATTTTAAGGAGTTTGTTCATTTCGGTGAAAATATTGATTTCAAGTAATGTTTCAATAAGATCACGTTTTTCTTTAGCATTCATCATCATGAATGGTTTGAAGTCACATCCCAACACACTGGTTTTAATAATACCTGTTACTGATGTTTGTAAGATATGTTGTTCAAGATAAGATTGCATATCTCTGATAGAGGCTGACTCTTCTATTTTTATACCATCTTTGATAATATAAAATAGATTTGGTTTTATTCCTCTTACAATAACATATTGAGAACCGTTTTTGGTGAAGTATAATTCAACTACACAATCACGTTGATTTATTTTATTGATAAGATCATTTTTATTGGAGCCTCTATAAGTATTACCTTTTATAGCAAATACAAATGACTCTATTATACTAGATTTACCGGCTTCCGTTACGACCCATTACCAGCGTCGTTGGGCTTTTGGTGAAGTAAAAAGTTGTTGGCGAATCTCCATAACTCATAAAATTACGGATAGTTATTTTATCCCATTGAATATACATTCTAAATCCATTTAGTTATTTGATACAAATTATAACAGTATAATTTAAACATGTCAAGAAAAAGGCTCTTTCGAGCCTTTGGTTAAGATTTTAGTTTTCTCTTTATCGTTATAGTTAAGAAATCTACAACTGGTGCAATAAGGGTTAGTGACCCTAGTAAGAAAATTGAGTTTGCTAAACTGCTTGATAATAGATGTGTATAGTTTAACTCAGTCGAACCTTCTAATATGTTCATCCCATATAGGAAAATATTCAGTCCTACACCATATATGAATAATTTAAACATTGTGTCGTATTCTTTAACTTGATGACGTCGATAGCTTAAAACAAACATTTGACACATTAATACAAATGTGGTGATGATAATTATGTTGGTGATTACATGGGAGAAAATAGTAGGAAGAAGTTGCATATATGTTACCTTATGTTAGTTAAATGCTTGTATACGTTGATTTAGGATATTACTATATTGAGCCATAATATCAAATTGGTTACGAAGTCTTTGTTGTTCTTCTGTATCTAATGACTGAAATACTGGTGTTGTTAAAAATAAACTTAATTTTTGTAGTTTATCATCTAACTCTTGTTTTTCTGTTATTACTCGTTCTTGATGTGGTTGCATATTAATCCTTTATATGTCTAATTGTAATATTTTATCTGTATCATGGATACTAAAACACCTGTCCTCATTCACCCAACATATAGTTGGTGAATCTTGAGAAGTGTTTTTAATTTGATATTCTTTGATGGTATATGTAAAGCCGCAGGTATTATATTGTCTCGAACGTCTATCTAATATCGTAGTTTTATAGACGGTGGCATTGGCTATTTTTACGAAAATTTGGTCCGATTTATCAAACTGGTATGAGGCATCTAAAGTCATTGAAGTCCCCTAAACAAAAGATATTTACGTACCAGAAAATTAACCATGTAATGTATTTTGCTTATCTTTAGCTGCGTCTAGAAGTTTTTTAAGTAGACTCGTGTTTCCATTTGCAATAATAACATCTAATTCTTTACTTAGTGCATTTACCAAATCTTGCTGTAAAATGAAGCTATGTAAATCAAAAACTTGTGCCTTGGTAATAGTAATAGTTACTGGAACCCCATTATTATTGAATGTAACTAAAAGATCGCCAGAAAGATCACTATTACCCATAATAGTACCAAAATCAGTTTGAATTGTATGTCTCATATTATGCTCCTAAAGAATTATTATAACTGATATGAAATATATTGTCAATAAAAAGGCTACTTTAAGTAGCCTTTTTTATTTTACCATAACCCGGTATTTTTGCGAATCTCTTCCATCGTGAACTCACGAATTAATGGAACAACATGTCCCCATTTACGATTATAAAAGTAAACAGTTTCCAATACATCGGGCTGACTATCTTTCTTAACATCAGCGATAGTAATGTAATTATCACCATCACGAACAACTTTTAGACGCCCTTTCTTAGAAGCCTTAGTAGGATCAGTCTTTGGCACCTTTTGTACGTCACGACCTACACCAAGAATTTCGATATAAGCGCACTTTTGGGCAAATCGGAAAGTATCTCGATCATGCTTTTGAAGCAAACCACCCCCCATTCCAAATGCAACGTTTTCAATCGAGAACCCGGCATTTTCAACGGCTTCGATAATTTCTGGCAAAGATTCCATATTGATACCATCCCCTTGAATAACACGAACACAATCGGGAAGAACCTTGTATCCCTTACTATTCATAGTAGAGCCAAAGGCTTCATCTAGCCACTTCAAGCAACTGACAACCGATTCAGCGGGAACGCCACTATCAGGTCGAACGACAATGGTACTACCAGAGTTGATAATCAAATCCTTGAGTTGGACTCCAATGATATTCTTGACTGCATTTTCCATATCATAGCTATCAACAACCATTGCGAGGAATTGAGAGCTACCACCATAGTTCTTAGCAAACTTACGGATGTGGTTTTCAAATGCAGCCTTTTCACCATCACGACCCCAAGAAGTAACAGTGCTATGTTCCATAGCAGCGATGGAGTATGCAAGCATTTCATTGGTATTGTATACTCCCTGCGCTGTTTTGATAGCAGCAACCGTATCACTACCCATGAAGTTTACCAAATGTCCCATGCCTCCAATAGAAGCAGCCTCTTGACAATAGGCTCCACGTGAACCGAAATCATGTAGTTTGAAAAGAACATTTGACTTAGCGTCAACATCAGACGACTTTTCAAATGCTTCAATCAGCTTTACTTTCATATGATAGCTGATAGTTGCTACATTGATAGTAGCCCAATTACGAACAATCAAAGTTTCGATATATTGAGGCAACCAAGCAACATTTTCATCAAGGCTTTCAATACTGAATAGGCAATTGCTACGCTCAATAACTGTTCCTTCGGGAATAGCCTTGATTTCTAGGGGGAGATAACCACCATGTACATCAACAATATAGCGCCATCCTTCTTCATTGAAACATCCCATATGTTCCATAAAGAATGCTTTGGCATCTGTTACTTCATCATGCGTTACCTTAATAGACAAAATGGTCTTGATGATATATTGAAGACCAAACATAACAACATCTTTAAACCCATCACCAAGACGGGATTCAAAATATGAATATAGCTTTGTCATTCCTTCTGGGTATTGAGCATATTGCGATACCTTGTACGAATCGACATCGAACAAAGGGCTGAGAACAGGACGGGTAAAACGGACGATTGGGGTAAGTTTAAAATTAGGTTTCATTTATAGTTCCTCACTATGTTTATTTGTTAAGTTTTAATGCTCATTTAAGAGCCACAACGCCTCGTTGTATGGTGGTATTTAACCACAGTTTTTCAAGAATGTCAAGTTGTAATAAACTCATCATTCAATAGCATCAACTTCAAAATGATGGCATGGTTTCTACTTCTGGGGATAATTCATAATTGCTTTCTTTCATGATTTTATTAAAAATATCATAAAGACTTTTTTGTTCTACATCTAACATATCAATCTCCCGAATCCACTTGAAATGAATCGGCACAGTTCTTACAAGTATATCGAGTCAGACAGCGACCTTCTTGCTCCCCAACATACTGATGGGTACATGGTTGTCCTGATTTATTCAAACGGACTTTACCACTTGCCGTTCCATACATGTATTGGCGTCCGCAATTAGTACAATCTACCATATCGTCATCAGTGCTATATCCATACCAACCACCTTTTTTGGCATAGTCTGGAATGACTTCATGAACACGCTTAGTACCATTACAAACTGGACAGGTTCCATATTGAATTGTCATTTATAAATCCTCAAATATTAACAAATTTAAGCATATGTTTAATGATATGTGAATGATCCTCGAAAAACTCACTCTCATACGCATTTATATTTTCTAACGGTATCCAGTGGGCACTTGCCGCATCATCAGACCCAACAATTTTCGGCAATTCTTGTTCATCCAAAATAAATAAACCAGCATGCGTAATTGTACGACCTCTTAATGACCTTCCGGGAGCATCAAATACTTCAATAGTTTTCAATGAACCCACCAGCTTTCCGGGAGGAATACGAATCTTTGTTTCTTCTTTCAACTCACGAATAATGCCATCACGAATCTTTTCATTCGGATTTAAAAATCCACCGGGAAGTGCAAAGCAATCTTTTCCGGGAGAGTCTTTACGCTTGATAACTAGAACATAACCATTGGAAATAACTACTGCATCACAAGTTACGAACACAGGCGCATATGGTGCATTAGACCATGCTTTCTTGTAACTTTGATAGTGGTTGTATTCAGTTGTAATCCAATCAAGTCTCTTATAGTCTAACACATCCATTAGGGAATTATATCCATTAATACCCATACGTTCTATAAGAAAATTGGAAATCATTTTCATATAGGTATTTTGATGACCATCATACAATTCTTTGCATTTATTCCAAGTCTCAAACATGAAATTGCGAATATCAGTGGCATGAATAATTTCTAAAACCCCATTATGAACTAATGGTTCTACTTCAACGGTTTTGTATAATGGGAACCATTTCAAATATTGACTTGATTGATCTTTGGTAAACCCATAGATGGTGAAATTATTCTTAGTTTGCTCTACCGGCTGGGTTGCAACCCATTTAATTTGTTTACGGACGTTCAGAACCCAATCTTGATCATCATAAAGATTATCTCTGACGTTGACAAAGATTAGTTTTTCAGGTTTTGACACACCTGCTAGAATAATGGATTTGATTTCATCTTCATTTAGAAGTTTTTTGGGACTATATGCAGCTTTATAGCTACCATTGACAACAATGACATAATCACTGTTTGTAAGAGCGGATTCGATAAGGTGTAAATGACCCAAGTGTGGCGGGTTAAAACGACCAATAACAATACCATAATTGATTGTATTCATAGTTCTTCCTCAGAATGTATATTTTAAATGTGTACCAACATCACTTCGATGTCATTTGTATGTAGTGTAGCAAGAATAACGGAAGCGGTCAACTTCCGTTATAGATTTTCCAAAAATCTGATGCTTTAATAACAGCACGATCGACAGGGATTTCATTCCCTGATTCAAAATATTTCTTTAATTGCTCAAGCTTTTTAACTGCTGAATGATTTAATTCATCAACAGATATAAAATGATCATTACAAAAATATTCCCCACCGGGAACTTCCTTCAATTCATAATATACTACGGTTGGGTCAGGAGATTCAACTATCTGTTTGATAGTGTAGAATGATCCTACACGAATCATATCGTTACCATCTTCCGAAGTAATAGTATTAAGTGATTGTACTACTGAACCTACTTCTACATTAAGCATTTTCTTTACTCATTTTGTTCTATCTTTAAAGCGTTCTTTCAAATGAAGATAACATTGGTAATCCGACTCTTCCTTTCTTTTTTCAAACTCTAAACGCATCCTTTCTTCTTCATCATAAATTGGCTTATTATAATCATATATTGCCGTGTTGAAATGATACAAAAACTCTTTAGTTACTAAAGACCACATTGATGTATCTTTTGGTTTTCTTTGATATAAAACACCGTCAAAAAGATATTTGAAAACTATATCATCGTCTAAGACAATATTTCCTCGCCTTGTAGAATTAATAACAATATCAGCGGCTTCTTTAGCCATTTTGTCTATTGTATTTTCTGGAAGGTTTACAGAAAACACTTCCATATCTTTACCATTGACATAACAATTAAACATCATTACTACTGTGAAAATTGACATTTCAAAACTCCAAAAAAGAGTCATCAATATTGATGACTCTTTTTGTTAATTAGTATTTGAACGTCATGCTAGCTCGACCAATCACATAGTCACCGATCAAACCTTCTTTGTGTAGTGCAGGGTCATATGTCAATGACTCCAGAATACTACTTCCATCACGAGTAACCCCTGTAGAATGATCTGGGTCTACATGAGACGCCCCCCAAATATCAGACCCCTTGTAAAGTACCGGCGCATTTTTACTCAAGGCAATGATAGTAACTTTATAGTATTGCTCTGGTTCAGGCGTAGCAAGAATCTTAAAATATCGGCATGGTACATACCCATTAACCCCATATGTGTAAGGTGTATGAAAAACATTATCACCAAGCCCAGTTAGATCATTGCTTGATGGTGTAGATAATACCCCGCCATCAATATTGACAATCGTATTTTGTGATGATGGTAGTGGATAAACAGGATTTTTCGCATCGCCAATGCGTTCAATAGTCAGGATATACGACCCCGTATCCTTTGGTGGATTCTTCCAATAGAAGGAAGGAGGGATAGCTTGGCCGCCATCCTTGGCACATGCAAACTCGGTGGGAAGTGTACCATCTTTAGCGACGACTGTACTTGCAATTGAGAATGATGTATCAACTGGAGTACCACCAGTTCCTCCATTACTTGCAGATGATCCCCCGCCTGCACCGCCACCGCCACAGGCCATCAAAAGGGTAGATACCAATCCAGCACTGATTACCGCTAACATATTGCGCTTCATTTTAAAACTCCGAGAGATTAAGATTTTGTTTCGAAATAATCATTAAACCATTAAAATCATCTTATGTCAACATAATTTACATTATGTTACAATAAACCATTTTCAACCCTTTAATTGGTATTTTACTATTCTGAACCAGATAAAAATAGTTGCTGCTGCAATTAGCAAATTATTGATAACTCCAATTGGATGTATATCAATACAATCCCAGATCACACCAGCCAAAAATACACTACCGAATGAAATTAGTGTTTCTAAACTAATATCCTTGCTATTTGTATAATAATGTTCTAAAAATGGTTTATATCTACTATAGATTTCAATAATCAGAACAAGGTAAACGATAGCACCAATGACATATAAAATCATTTCTTAGCACCCCCAAATCTTTCGATAATATTAAAGAAATAGTCAATGATGATTAATCCAATAAGAATAGTGATGGTGTTATTAATGGCATCTGTCATTGTATATTGTAACGTAATATAATTGCTCAGCATATACGATGAGAAAAATACCAAAGCACTAAATGATCGGTATACCCAATAACGATACGATGATGGCTTCTTCGAATATACTTTATTAACAATTTTAATTAACACTGTTAATGTTACAATGAGATAAACAAGCATAAAAATAAGAGATAACATATAAAACTCCACGATGAAGACAGGATAGTTACTTTGGTGCTACAACACGAAAATCGGTAGATAATTGGTTGTAAATTGGTTTAAGCGTTTCATTTAATAAAGACCACGTTGGCCCAATATCTTTTATAGCTTCTTCAAAAAATTGTGTTATATCATCACACTCTATTGACATAGTGTCAATGTATTCATAGCCAAAATCACCACTTGATGTGGTATATTGAACTTCAATTAGATATTTCATTATTTTACCCTCTTTAGCGAATATTATAGCAAAATAACTATATATTGTCAATGATGTGTGCCGTAGTTCCATCAACAGTTACCATTTTAATACAGGATTTATATATGAACAAATATATTGAAATAATAAAAACAATATCACAAAACAAATATGCTAAATTATACATTGCTATAATTACAAATGCAATTAATAGAAATGCCCCAGAAGGATATACCGAAAAGCATCATATTGTCCCAAAATCATTTAGAATGGGTGGAGGAACTGATAAAGAAAATATTGCAGTAGTTACCGCTAGAGAACATTTTTTATTACATTATTTGTTATGTAAAATGGAAACCCCATATCAATTAAGTATGGCGTCAGCATTTGGCAAAATGAATTGTGATAGACATGGTAAAAGATATGTAAACTCTAGACTTTATGAATATTATAGAAAAAATATTGGCAAATTATTATCTGAAAATAATACTGGAAAAATTACAGTAAAGAAAAATAATAATACAAAATTTATTAATAAAGAAGAAACCGATATGTATATTAGTGATGGATGGGTATTAGGTCAATATTCAACCGAAGAAACCCGAGAGGCACGAGTACAAGCTAATAAAAAACGTTCTGGTTTTATATGGATTCACAATGATACAACATCTATGCATATACGAAGTGATGAACTTGATACTTATATTTCATCTGGGTGGTCACGTGGACGAGGAAAACATGCAAATGTTAATAGTGCAAATAATAATATTGAGTTATTAATAAAACATAATAAAGAAAGAGCATTAACGACTAAAAGAATGATTAACGAAAAAACAAAACAGATAAAATATGTAAAGTCTGATGAATTAGAAAACTATATTAACAATGGATGGACATTTAAAATTGTAAGTCATGCTGTAGGTAAAAAATGGTACAATGATGGAATTAACGAATATATGATTTTCCCAAATGAGGCGTTGGAACATTATAAATTAGGTAGAAAATAAAATAGGGGCTGATATCAGCCCCTATTTTTAGTACAATCCATGATTGACTTGCAGACATTTCAGCCCAACAGCCCTCCATAGCTTACATACAACATTTCTATCATCAATTGCAACTTTTACGTCATAATTTTCATAGATATGCTTGATGTATAGTTCCATTTTAACAATAACATCTTTGCGGTTATCGTTTTCAGGCTTCATAATCAATTCATCAAACGGTACATTGTGGCGTTCCAGCCAACCCTTCGACAAATCATAACAAACTCCATCACGAGCAGAAGTCATTAAAATAACATGACCAGTCGATTTATAAAAATCAATCAAATCGGAAACAACTTCATCTTTAGTATCTTCACCAACACGGTGCCATTCAAACGGGCCTCTGCCATTAAAGTGACAAAGTGTACCATCTAGATCGCAGATGATAGCCTTTTCACGGTCTTTCTTCACAACAACATCACGAGTATGGTATTGGAAGTGAACATTCAAAAAACGTTCGGCCATTTCTTCAACCACATAAACCGGGACATGCTGTTCAACCGGGCGGCTGGTATTGCGTTTATGGCATTTAACAACATCAAAGCTATCTTCCATGAAAACAACTTCAACCTTATAGCCATATTCAGCACCCAGACGTTCGTGATGCTCGATACCCTTCATAGTCAGATGAGTATCATCAACCACAACCAAAGGATGACCGTCAGCCAGCAGCTTGCGCAGTTCACGCTGTTCTTCGGCAGCAATAAACTTTTCAAACTTGTTGCGGCCTTCCTTTTTCAGTATGGGAGCATGCTTGGTACGCAGTTCATCCATATTGGTATAAACAGCGCCTTGTTCAGTAACTAACTTGTTGCGGAAAGTAGTCTTACCAGACCCCGGAATACCAACCAGAATTTTCATCGTCTTCGACATTTTGTTTTCCATAGTATAAGTAGTTTCGTTGTGATAATTATAAAGTAATTCATATAAAGTGTCAAACATCATGTGGTAACTTTATGTAAATTATCCGATGATATAGGTAACATCAAACTCCGTGGTATTACCCAATTCATAGTATTTGCATGATTTAATATAAACCTTTCCCTGTACCTTTTTGGCTTCTAATTCTTTATAAAGTCCAATATTAAATTTAGATACAAATAATGCCAAACAGTCACTTCCTTGATGTTGAAATGTGTCTAATATAGTTTGATATGTGATTGGTATATTGAGTTTGATAGTTTGCTCGGTTCCATTTATAGGATTCTTTGAAAAATGCAAAGATGCCCATTGTTCATAGAATGTTGAAACTGTATTAAAATCTGAAAATGTAAGTTCGTTCATTTGTCCTCCGTGGAAATTTTCAACCCAGAACCAATTGGGTTTGTGGTGTGTATGCTTTTTCATGAATATTCATAGCAATGGTTAAAATAGTATTGTATATATTATCATCATAAACTGCAACTATATTATCATGGCACGTACAAAATCAACACATCTCTATATTCTATCATGTGGCGCTCGTATTAAGATAGGTGTTACCTCTAATATAGATCAAAGACTAAAATCTCTACAAACTGGAAATCCAGAGCAGATAGTAGTTGAATATATTGAGGAAAGAAAAAACCCAACCAAAGCAGAGCGTTATTTGCATAAATGTTTTGCAAAAAGGCGTTTGGTTGGGGAATGGTTTGAAGATTTAACGGTTAATGAAATTCGTTCCCGTTTAATGATATTTTTTGATCAAGATTAATTATAATTACATTGATTTAGACGATTAACCTTAATAGCCTCATGTTCGTTCCATATCACAATGGTTAGGTCACGAATGCCAATTGATTTGATAATATCTTCGATACGATTCCAATCTCCATGCGCAAGACCAGCGCCAATGAGCGGGATTCCAATTCTGGGGATATAGTTTGGATCACTATCAAAATCCGCTTTAATACGCTCGAAAGCACTCTTTACAGCACTATATGACAGCATGTCATTTCTATCCCAAAACGTATATTGGGTATATGCGTTGATAATTGTATACGGATTAACGGAACGGCTATCATTAATAACAGCATATGTATATGTTCCAAGTTTGTTGCGATCACCCTTAATGGTATTACAATCTGCTGCATAAGCTTGTGGAGCACGTTTACTAATACCAAAGGCAATCCCGCCTCCCATTTGATTAAAACAATTGCATCCATGAACGATATAGTCGAAAAAACCACTATCTGCCATATCAATCAAATCGCCAAGAACGTATTTCATTTTCCCACTCACTTCCCCAAATTTGAACTAAATTATAGCCTTACCAAACAATAAGTCAATCTTTTTCTATGGTAACTTTCCATGTTTGTGGTAAGTTATTTTCTTTGGTCCATTTATCCATTACTTCCCATTCTGCAATTTCTTCGGGTGTCATTTGACGTTTTGTAACCCAAGTATAATCTGATTCTGTTGAATATACATGTGCTGTTAGCTCGGAAGAATAATAGCGTTCCTTACTAGAAGGTAATGATGAAACCCAATTATATATGCGTTTAATAATATTCATACTTTGATATATCCAATTTCATTTTCGGTGATAGTATAGTAAATGTTCTTGATGCCAGTATCTTTAATGGCTAGCATACAAGATGGACATGGTTTAGAAATACTAACTTTTGTATTATAACGGGCAACTATGATAGTATCTATTGATTCGCCACGAGCATTGATAATAGCCGCCATTTCAGCATGGAGGAAGCATTTTTGATCATTACCACTCTTATTACCGTAGTAATATTGCTTAGGATGTGTTTTGGTATAGTCATTAACACCAATTGAGATAAGACCTAGTTTTTTTGTATAGCAACCTGCAACCAAGTTATATTTTCCTTGGCTATTGTGGTCACGGCACAAAATAGTCAGGGTTTTTACCAACCGCATCACCTTTTCAATATTAGCCATTCAATTCATACCATCTATCTAAAAACTGTTGTTTAGCTTGTTTTGGTGGTAGAGGAATAATTTCCATATCTAATGGAACTATTTCATCTAAAACACCCCAACTACGAGGAACCAATAAATTAGCACGTTCGGTTGATAGTGCTAATAAGTCAGCTTTCTTTATATCAGATGGATGTTCTGTAGGCAAGTTAAATTTTGTTAAGATACATGATTCGATATACTTTTCAATCAAACAATAATCTGGCAATATTCTTTTCAATGGGGATGGAATATCACTTAAAAAGGCTTCTGTTGCATCATGCATAAGACCTAATAGTGCATTTTGTGGTTCTACTAAATGACTGACTAAGACGGAGTGTTGGGCAACTGAATAAAACTCTTTGACATGTCCACTATAGCGACATACATTTGATAGTGCATGTGCAATATCATCTATGGTGAAATTTGAGGTTAATGGGTCGGTAAATGAGAAGAACTCACCTGACACTATTTGAATGACATGATTACCTGTACAGAAGTTTTCGTTAGTATTGCATATTAGTTGTTTAAGATCAGTATTTGTCATTTTTATTAACTCTTGATAAACATATATTATAATATTCAAATTCCTTTTCAATACCTATAAACTGTCTATTAGTATTTTTAGCCGCTAAAAGTGTAGAGCCAGACCCAGCAAAACAATCTAGAACTATATCACCCTCATTAGTATATGTTTTAATTAAGTATTCTAATAATTCTACAGGTTTTTGGCTTGAATGAACTCTGGAATAATTATCAACACATTTGAAGTTTAAAATATTATCTGGGTATCGAGTGGTTTTTCCACCTTCATAATCACGTTTATTAGTGCCGTGATAGGCTTTGCCATTAGAGCACCCCTTAGCAGAGTTTGTTGGTACATGACCATCTGATATTTGAGGATAGTAGGTGGAACCACCAAAGATGCAAATTTCTTCGACTTTACGAATGGGCATACGCTTAGCATGAAAGAAATTTGTACCTTGGTTTTTATTCCAATACCAACAATATTTGAAGTTTTTTATATTTGATGATATAACTTGTGTGGTAAATGGCTGACACCCAAATATAGCAGCTACATAATTGGGTTTCCCTATTCTGTCAAACTCTTTCCATAAAAGGTCGAACGAAACAATAGAATCCCATTTAGCGGCAGTCATTCCATACGGCGGATCGATGCAAATGAAATCTATTGTTTTATCAGGTATGTCATTTAACAGATTTAAACAATCACCATTCCATATTAAGTTCAAACCAATAGTCCTTAGTTTGCAAGCCCACATGAGTTTAATGTTTTATAAAAATTCATATCCTCATCGGGGATAATAAAATTATTGAAGAAGTCTTTTCCCGCTCGAATATCACTAGCAGTTTCATAAACATCTTTTGGTAAAATAATTCCAACCGCAGTTAAGGCACCATTCAATGATTGTTCATCTTCATGAAACTTTACAACAGGTAGGTCAAAACGTTTGCCAAATGGAACTGCAAAATCATATAACATTTGCAGCATTGCCTGATTCCCACCGTTCAATACAATAATGGTTTTGTCAAACTTTGCCCAATTGCTATATGCGTCATTTGCGATATTGGTTGGGTAAACAGTCTTTGACATTTCACTAACAGCATGTGCAGTTTGGATACCCTTTTGAATGGAACTCAAATACATGTTGGTAAAACTGTAAAAACGATATTGATTGCCGGGATTAGTATTTTCTGTCATATATTAACCTCTGTGATAGTAGATGAAATACTATCACATTAACGGTTATAGGTCAAGTTAAAAAAGGCTAACTTTTTGAACGATGGCAAACTTCTTATAGTCGCTATCATTGATAACAATGGGTGTATTATTGTTTGTAGTATAAACAACCAATACATGCTTGTTTTTAATAGAAGTTGCATATGCAACGTCATTTAATTCCTGCCCATCATAATAAATGGTGTTTCCAGAGCTAATGCTTGAAACTATCTTACGATATATTTCTGAAACAGTAGGCGCTGTTGAAAGGATTTGTTTAGTAAACACTGATGGTATTGTTGGGGTAATATTGTTATTCATAGTATTTTTCTCTACTGTTATTCTTCGTTGTAATTCTTTTTTATTAGCATTTGCATATGCCTGTCTAATTTCTTTGGGTAGTTTGATTTTTTTGGCATTTTCTAATTGCTTAGTCGTCGCTGATGTTTTTAGCACCCAATTCCTCATCCACCATAAATTTTTGTTAGTAAGTGGAATGTAATCCTTTGTCATGTTTACAACTCGCCCCACATTTAAAAAGCGAATATTATAATCATGATAAATGTTATTATCGAAACATAGTGCAAACCCAGACACATATAATTGATTTAAATTTTTGTTATAATGTAACTGAAATATGATGCACAGGCCACTATTATAGTTTGTTTCTGTTTTTTGGTTAGGGTATACATTAGATAATTTACGATGTGCTGAATCTATTGTTGGCGAAGATGAATTGAAGAACTTTTTCATATTGATCATAAACTTAGGACAAACCTTGACACTAGACTTTTTCAGATTTTCTAAGTAGAATTGGTTGTCGTTGTTTATGACACTAAAGTGCTTTTCAATCATATTTTTAAAATATGTATTAATAGATTTAAACGTAACACTATTTTCATTTGCACTAAATGAAGAATTAGATAAAGATGTTGTCTTATATCCTTTTCTGGTTGCTATAATGCTATCAACAACATTAATTGGAATATATGTTTCATGTATTTTTAAATTATTCATTATAAATCTTCGTAATTAGGTTCAACCATAACCATTGTTAAAATGCAATCTTCAAATCTTTCAAAATAACCATTCCACGGAATATATTTTTGTACATAAACGAATTTTTCTTCTTCGTTTGTATAATTATAATCTTCGTGCGATGGACTATAATCAAAACTAGCCTTTTTTGCAATACTCATTATATGGCGTTTAAAATCCATTGCCACTTTAGGATTCTTAAACAACCATATATCTTCATGCGAACCATTTTTAGCCCTACCGAATGAATCACCAGTTGAGTATAAAACAGTTACCAAATATGCAATTTCGCCGGGTTCAAAATCAAATGATGAGTTAACGTCTGGATACTTATTGGTTTTTTCGACTCGTTGGTGTACTGTAAATTGGTAGTCTTCTTCCCATGAAGCATACTCCCCACGTTCACGTTTTTCACGTATCAGTGTACGGGTATTAAAAGTCTTATATCCGGTATTTTTTATCGTCTTTATCTAATTTCATTATGTTAGTAATTGTAATGTTGTTGTTTTTTGCATATAATGTTTTTCAAAATCACCTAAAACTGGAATTGGTAGTGTTGCCATTCCACCCTTTAGAAAAGTGATATCTTGTTCCTCTTTTCCAGTTAACATTACTGGTAAAAGACCAACTCCTTGTTGACTGGCAAGAACAATGAATGGTTTACGTAAGACAAAACTATCACCATTATTTTCTTTCAACTCACCAACAACTTCATCACCGCTAATCAGTTTAAAACATACTATTTTAGTCATATAAATCCTTATTATTTTTTAAGTCCAAATGAGTCACATTCACCCATACTTTCATAGGGTGCATGATACACTTGAAGGTCATTGTTGAAACGATCTTTAATGTGGTATGCAAATGCAAGAATTTTTTTAGACCCAGACGGGTTTGACGTGTGAACCTGAATACCCTGCAACACAATAGCATTGAAATCGCCGTAATATATTTGTTGTTCAATATAAACGGCAACTGCATAACCAGTTAACTCGTTGCCATTTTCATCAAATGAATCAATATCATGGTCAAACGATATGTGAGTTATATCTTGACTGTATTTGTCAATGAATGCGACGGCTTCATCATAGTTTTTAGCCCACAGGTCATAACCATTAGGGGGAGTTCGCAGATCATCAACCCAAAGTTTCATGATAGTACCCATTAAAGAATGGTCTTATTATACACGAACCTTTTGTTGGTGTCAATCACATTTTAAAAACATCATCTGTATGATTAACATCATTTATAATTTTATAAAAAAGTTCAGATTCTTTAATTGGTTGGTAAAAAATTGGTTTTGATATCTCTTTTTGAAGTATATTAGCTAAATGTTCACCTATAGCGTTGAACATTCGTATGGTGATACAGCCGGTAGTCATACCCAATTCTGGTCGTATACGGTCTGCCTTGTGGTATAGCATCCAATCGTGTAGGACGCATCTAAAGTTTGAAGAAAAGTTTTTTGAAGGGTCACATGATAACCAAACACCTTTATCATCCATGAACCACAACCCAGTGGTTCCATATTCAGCGAAAATTTTATAACACTGATTATTACTACCTGCTAACATATTACATTCCATTGGAAATGATGTTATTATATTTATAAAGAAAAAGGGGAACGTTAAACGTTCCCCTTTTAAGAGTAAGAATTACTTACTCTTTTTACCAGCAGGCTTTTGCTTCTTAGGAGCATTTTGATTGCGCTTTTCAGCCACTTGAGCAGCCTTATTTTGCGTTTCAATAGCAACCTTCTTCAAGAGGTCTTGGTAGGTGCGGTTGGTAAGCAGTTCATTACTTACCTTGCGTACAATACGCTTAACCTGTGCAAGAACCTGTGCGGTATTGGCAGGAACACCGTGGAAAGTCGGGTCTTTACGGTTAATCCAGCCACCAACAACATGTGGCGTGTAGCGGCGGTAGCTGATGTTTTTCAGTGCAGCCTTTGCACACTCGTCATCGGGGAACTTCTTGATATGGCGTTCCAGATCACGCTTGCGGTTCTTTTCATAGCGGCCAGTGGCCTTGTAAGTTGCGTAGCAACCCTTACCCTTAAGGGAGATTTTCTTTGCACCCATTTTTACATTTACCTTTTATTACTTGTTTCAAATTAATTACATTGAGAGGTGGTTGACTGTGCCTTTTGTGGCCTATACGACCCACTTTTTAACAGACTATCAATGTTGTGTGTTGCCTTCGGTATTATAAGGTGTATCAGAGAGTTCACATACTACGTTCCTTTTTAATGTTCTGTTTAATATCAGTGTTTAGGCATTCAGTATACTAAACTACTTAGCTTTTGTCAACACTAAATTAATCCTTAAACGTATAAATGCTGTCAACGCCGTCGCATGCAATATCAATCGGATATTCAGTAATAACCAATACTTTGCACATGGCATCCAACGCAGCATCATGAGTATTCTTGTAGATGATGGTTTCATCGACGTTATTGATAGCCGCATACATTTCGCCTACAGAACGAACGGTGATAATAGACATGTTTAAATCTCCAAAGTTGTTGAACGATGGAGTTATGATAGCAGTTTTATAGAAAAGTTACAGCGATTAATTGTTACGGAATGTTAATCAAATGTTTCAAAAACAAACTCTTTAACCTTCCAGTTAGAAAGTTCTTTGAACACATCTTGTTTATATTTGGTTAGTGCTATGCCTTGTATCTGACGGTATGCCAACAAATCAACCAAACGTAGGTGCGGTTCTTTTTTGTGGTCACTATAAATGACTGTTACATTTATATCATTATGATAGAGATTGATATGGAAGTCAATGGTATTAAAAATTGAATTAAACAAGCAGGTGCGTTGTTTACGAATTGGTTTTTCGTGTAGTGTGTTAAGGCGTTCTAAGATTTTAAGATCAGTGTAGAGATGAATATGGGTATAATCATTTTCCAATGCTATTCTCATACAATTGCTTAGGGCATATTGGACTGAATATACTTCTGCAACTGCGGAAGAATCACATATGAATAGTTCTGAGACATGAAATATTTTATTATGATTATTGGCGTATGAAAATGCAGTTTTACCATCTTTCCAAGAGGAGTCCGCATAAATTTCCAATACCTTTTTATATGGTTCTGGTTTAAACAGACTTTTTAGGAATTTTATCATTTTTTACTGGGATTATAATATTCGTTCATATCAGTAATTATGGTACGCTGATACTCGATATAATTGGATAACTTATTCAGCAACATAATTTGGCTTGTATAGTCACCATAAGGCATACATACAAATTGATTGGTAACTGTTAGTTCTGGGTTTTTATACTCAGACAAATCCAGTGGTTTTAATGTATAATGAAATGCTACTAATGGGGTCGGTTTAGTAAAAAATCCACACCCACTTAGCAAACATACTGACATGATGCTGCTTATTTTGAGTATATTCATAATTCCTCTTATAGTCTAAGTATAGCAAATACTTTAGTTTCAAACTCGGTATTATAAGTAGTTTTTGTATTACCCATACAATACCATATAGACAATAGAATCATCATCTCATCGTTTTCTAGTATTTCATCAAACACGTCTAGGATTATATCAGACTTGAATACGTTTTTCAATAGGGAAACTTGGTTCAACATGTTTATTAAATTCATCTGCGATTTAGAAGGGGTTTCCATATCAGTCAGTGTGTTTTTAACGAGATGTTTTTTGATTATTCTCTTGATAGCAAAGAAGCGTCCTATGTCATCTTCAAATGATACTAAAGACCCCATATAATTATCTTTTATTAAACTATCAATATCTTTATTTATTTTCATAACAAATCCTAAAATAGAACATTAGTAAACTTTGATATTTACATGCACTATTTTAGGACTATTTTATTGAATTATAAGCGATTATTCACGAAATTGGTGCTGGCATTAGGATCATTATAAGGTTCTCCATTAGCAAGAGCCTGTTCCTCATCCTGTTCTTCTTGATCTTTTTGCTGTACTGCTGTTGGTTCATTCAACATATTACTATATTGCGTTACGATTTGATCAGTAGGTATGTTATTCAAATCTTGTGTAGTTTGTGCTTTTAGTTGATTATACTTGTCCTGAGACATGTGTGGGTTTTTTTGAATAGCTTGATTTACCGTGTTAGCTGCAATCTTGCTCAACATACTTTTAAACACGTCTACTACTTCTTCCAAGAGCTTTTGAGACGTTTCCTTCTTCTTTTTAGGCTTAGCGGTAGGGTCAAATTGATAGGTGGTTAAATCGTTGTAATGAGGGTTTGTAATGATAGATGTTTTCTTACCATTATTAAATTCATAACGACCATTTTTTTCCTTTTTACGATATGCTTCTAATAAGGCGTCTTTGAAATCCATTTTTCACATCCTGATGAGTTTATATTGTCCAAATATGATTGTGCATTATCCCATGAAATATCATACGGGACTAGAATGCCTCTCAATTTTTTGAAGTGTTGTTCTCCATTAATATTATTCGCAACTATTTTCATAAAATCATTCTTATTACCATCCTTAACTAACTGTCTAGCTAATGAGGATGAAATATTATCATTTCGATTTAATGAATATACATGAATCTTATTATAGTGATACAATTTACCATTATATTTATTCAATAATTTTAAATACTCATCTTTACGATCTTCCCCACATACAAACCATATTTCTTTATAAAGAGCATTGTTTAAAATCATAACATCTAATATATCTTTTGCTGATTTTATATCAATTGATATATCTTTAAAATCACTTTCTATGATTTGTTTTTTTAGCGCAAATGTGAATGGGTTCTTATTGTCATCTATGGTTTTACTAAGATATATCTTTGGTATTCCGTTTTTTATAGATGCTAAATCATAAACTACTTTACAAAGTTTAATATGTGATATAGTTGGAGGATTCATTCTACCAAAAGTGGTTACTAATATATCAGACTTCATCATCGTCAACCGGATATAAAGAAAGTATCATATCATCGCAATACTTTACCCATTCATCTTGTAATCCAGTTAAACCATTTTTATACTTTTCTAAAATATTTTTAGCATGTTCATGTAGGGTTTCTGTAATGTAGTCAGAAATATCCCAGAAGTCATATGAGTCGTAATCATCATATGACCATACTAGGTAATCATGCTCTGCACAGGTATGTGTACCATATGAATACTGTGATACGTGTATGGTTTGTGTAGTTAAATCGAAAGTAATATAGAATTGGTTTGAAACACAATTATAAAAGTCTTTAGGGTGTTTATAGCAAATTATATTTGACATTATGAAATCACTACATTATTCAAAACTACATTACCATTCTCGTCTAATACAACTAATTCAGACCAAATGGCTTTCGGGTCATTTACAATTAAACTGGTTGGGTTTACTCTATTATACGCATTTCCTTCGACATTAGTGTAGGTATCGGTAGGCTCTCGTTTATTATACCCGATTTGATTCATTTTTACAGACAAACTTTTTCGTGGGTATTTTTTAATACTCCCACCCAAAATTTCAATGATATGAAAACTTGCATCTTTTGATCTAATGTAACGATCTGCGATATAAGTCTTTCCTAATGTTTGAATAATAGCATTATAATAGCTTTCATTTGTATTGTCAGTAAAAAAGTTTTTGATAACATTATCATGGGTTATGGTAGAAAATATTGGTGTTATTTTATTTTTAATAACGCCAATAACTGATTTCTTTGATAAATTATGACTTATTTTTTTGCAACTTAAAACACATTTTTCAGCGGCTTCCTTAGAAAAATGTGTTTTAACAATAGTGTTCACTTTTAAATCAGCAGCCATGTCTACAAATGATGATATACTACCATCAGCACCTACATTTTTATAGAAATGATAGTGTTTATCTGCCGCTAGAGTAAAAGTGTTGCAAACATTATTATCAGCATAGTAATTGTTTTTAATATCACATAGGATAGTAACCGGAACATACTTACCCAAGTATAAAATATCAACATTATCTTTTAGGGTGACGATAGTTCCCGGAACAATATCAGATATTTTAATACCAACACTATTTTTTATAATGGTGTTTTCTATAGCAGACTTATAAGGAGATGAATTTTCAGGTAAAAGAACATTTTTCCCAGAAGTAGAACGACCCCAAATACACTTACCTTGTATTTCACCATTGACAATCGTAGTGCAGTCGATAATGTTTTCAAGATTCCCGGATTCGATTTCTAGTTGAAACCCACGAGGGTCAATAATTCGCCACACAACATTACCACCACCCCAATAAGAACGGTGTAGTGGTTTGAATAGCTGAAACCCAGATTGAAGTTCATTTTTCAGAATAGAAGGAGCTATCTTATTATTTCTCCATCCATCTACGGTGCTCATTCGTTTTTTTGATGCGGCATCTTCACCATATGGTGTTGCAAAGCCGAGTGGGATAAGTTCATCGGCTTTGCGTTCTACGTAGCCAACATAATATTGGTCTGGTATAATTATTTTTTCCATTGTAATACCTTTTATTGAAATGTAATCGGAATATCAGTTCCAATCATATCTTCACCACTATGAAACAATATATCATTAACCTGATGGCGAGTGGTAACGTGTGCATCAATATCAATACAGCGAAAGCCTCCATTGTGGAAGTTGACTTCGATGATAGCATGTTTCACGTTTTTCTTAAGACGGTTTTCGATGACTACATTAGAGACAGTTGACATTTTTGTATTCTCTTCGAATGGTGTGTATGTAGTATAACACAGTAGATGATTATGTAAAGAAAACTAGTGTTGTCTGTTAGTAATCAGTACCAATTACCCAATAGGTTTTCGATGGGGTGATCATCTGGCTTGATGATTTGAATTTCTTTTGAATCATAATATGTGAAATACATAGGAACTTTACCCTTTATGAAGTCATTATTATATTTTGTTAATGTACCAAACAATGTATCAATGTCGGTATCAATAAACTTTGGATTAGCTGTTAATAAAAGCTTTGCCTGATTTTTCCATTCACGATCAATGTCTTCGGCTAATAGTAATGGGTCTATTTCATTTGGTAATAGGTCTTTGGTATATTCGTGAACAAACTTTTTATATTCATCTTTTAGAAAAAGATATACTGATTGCTTTAGTCTAAAATAATCGGATAATTTCTGTACAACATTATATGCTTCGGTTATACTTTCTACCGAAAATAAAATTCGTGGCTCTGGACGATCATCGTTGAAATATGTTGTTTCAACAATACAATATAGATATGTCATAGTTTACTCGTGAATTTGATACGGATATGATAGACCATATGCGTAAAAATAAATGTCATTTGCTTTGATATGGGTTGTATATCGGGTTTCAATTATATGCTTTAAGTATGAAATGGATTCAATTTCAGGAAGGGTAAACACTTCACGTGATCCATTACTGAACATTACGAAGATATTATAGTTGATGACTTTGTTGTTGACGTTTTCTTCAACGTCTATATGGTGTATATGTGTATTCATCAACATATAATAACAAAAACTCTGATAGTTGTCTATCAGAGTTTTGTAAAGGTTTGTTAATTGAAAGTGACAGTTTCAATATAATACGTGACATCACCAAAATACATAGTGACCATATCTGATTCATCGAGGTTAAACTTTTTAAGAATATCTGCTCGTGTTTCGGCATCAGAATCATCGAAATCCATAATTTCACTATACGCTGCTTCTTTACGATTCTCTTTATCTTCAAGATTATCACGATATTCATGAGCTTCCATTCGTGATGAAAACGCATGAATGATGTTTACAGCTTCAGATTCGTTTTCTTCACTGATATTAGACATAACCACATAGATAACAGAAGGCATAATTTTAATCTCATGGATGGGTTGATATAAGAATCATAGCATTTCTACAGCATAAGTAAAGTTATGAATTGTAAAGAACACTCTCCAAACTTAAAAATTCTCTTTTCGATGGCAATTCATCTAAAGACCATTCCTTAACCAAACTAATAGGTTTACTTCTATTGTATTTTGATGTTTCATCCTTAAATGAATCAAAACGTGTACCATCAACAAACTTATTGCCACATGTGTACACACTAAATGTATTATCATCAAAATCAATAACATATCCATATTCACAACCAATTTCCCATGAAAAATTGATTGAGTTATTCAGGAATAACCCCTGAGAGTGTAGAATATATGAAAGAATTTTAGAACCGGCATCACGGCTTAGTTCTGGGTATGCTATTGTCCATAAGTCACGTACCATTTCGCCATTAACTGTTTCATATGTCATATAACCGTTATCGTCAATTTTATCATTGAATGCTTCAATATCAGCATCTGACATGAAAGAACATAGACGAACCTTCTTTTTAAAATTGTTATAATTTCCACGACGATCTTTCAGAAATCGTAAAACTTTTGCGCCTTGGCCTGACAGATAACCATCCCATTGACCATATTGGGCTACTTTGTATTCACCATCAATCTTTACACAAATTAAATGTCTGGTTCCCATTTCAGTTGTACCATAGTGTTGTGTGAGTGGTAATTTTAGCATCATAGATAATATGTTGTCAACAAAATAAAAAAGCCCTTAAAGGGCTTTTTGTAACTAGCATTGCACTAGGTAGGAAGTATAATCGTTATTCGTCATCTTCTTCAATAAAAGAGTTTTTTCGAGTAGTTGCTTTTTCATGAAACCTAACTCTACTTCGCACAAACTTTTTCGCCCCTCTAACACTTTTTGCCATACCACGATGTCCTTGACTAAAATCATTTCCAATACATGCCCCAATATGTTTGTCGGAAAAAGTATCGACAACACCCCAACCAAGCATAGATTTGTCAAGGTAATCTGTTTTACCAATACGCTGACTAATACCATCAACTTTATTGTTAGGCCAAGCAGAACCGTTATTATAACAGGCACGATTAGTACCTTGACGTTGATTTACCGGCTTGCGATTCTTGCGGCGATGATTAACGTCCGTCATTTATAACATCTTCCAAAGAATTAATTCGAGTTTCATGCACAACCACATCCATCAAAAAGAAGTTAATATCTTCTGCAAAAATGATATATTCTTTCATTTGGGTATTAACCACAATTGATTCAGAATTACTACAAGATGCATCATAACGATATTGAAGTTGTATGATAGGACTATCTTTAAAAAAGAGATTATCAGTGCTCAAATACACCTTCATAATTTTATTGAAGGTATCCAAAATAGGAGTATTTTTTGCCATCATCTTTCTCTTGATAGGTTAATGAAAAGGGTGCCGCTAGTCGGGAACGATCCGACGACCAAGAGGGTTAGAATCTCCTGCTCTACCACTGAGCTATAGCAGCGTAATACTGGACTTTCACCAGCATGTTCCCCTCTCCGGAGAATCTTTCGTGTTGAGATATGCCTACCTGTACGTCAACATACCCGCTCACGACTTCTAAATCCAGTATGATCAGAGCGTACAGTCAATCAACCGGAGAAACAACATTTTAACACACAAACAAGATGAAGTCAACGTTTTAATGTGTCATAAATGTAAAAAGACGCTTAAAGCGTCTTTTTGGTACTAACAGTTGGATTCGAACCAACGACCTATTGCGTGTCGAGCAATTGCTCTCCCACTGAGCTATGCTAGTAAAGAACAGGTCACTCCTGTTCAATTGTTGGATATTGTGCATCAAGCATATCAATATATGCATGAGGGCTAATACCCGGTTTCAAATCATGAATCTTACTAAATCCATTTTCTTTGGTAATCATAGAATCTCTTGCATCTATGCTACCTTCATTTTTACACCAACCCTTCTTAGTCATTAAATGGTCTGGGTTAGATGGGTCTATGGAACCCCATTCTATTCTTGGTTTACCTATTGCTTCTACAAAATATTTTCTTCCAGTACGTTTTGATACTACAATAAAACGACCAGTATCATCACGGTTTTTCAAAAATCGGCTAGTAAAGTCAGCCGGGAAAGTGGTTTTACCACGGGGGTCTTCGTCCATAACAGTTTCCTCTGTTTGTTATTTGTAATGTATTATATTCTTATCTAAAACAGCATATTCGTCTTCATTTCCTTCTGGATACGCAGTTCGTATCAATGCACTATCATAACCTGCTTTTTTCAAAGCATTAGCCATATGATCATGTTCATCAAAAACATCCCACATTTCTCCGGGGTTTTTGTTTATCATATAACGCTCACTAACATCATGTTTAGACAATTCATTTATATGATCGTCTGTAAAACCATTTCTTAAATCTATGGTTTTCTTTGGTTTTAAAACAACTTTCTTAATATTAGAACCAAACTTTTCTGCATTATTTTTATCGGTTGTGAAAAAGTGTGCATGTCTATCAATTGGTTCTGAACCGAATATCGTACTAACAGTCCCTTTAACTGGCAAATCTGAAAACTTATTAAAATCATGATTAGTACCATGATATACGGTTATTTCTTTATTCAAAGTTTCACACAAATAAACTAAAAAACTCATTAAAATCTCCTTTTAGTTTATTTATTTTGGCACGGCAGAAGGGATTTGAACCCCCATTTTCATCCATTACCTTACTCTCCGTTCGTAGCGGAGGGGGTTACTGCCGTATTAATTGGTGCAACGAAGTGGTAACGATCCACTCTTTCTACCTTTTCAGGGTAGCACACATCCTTCTATGTCATCGTTGCATTATGGCGCAACAGGTCAGAATCGAACTGACGACACACGGATTTTCAGTCCGTTGCTCTACCAACTGAGCTACTGCTGCATGTAAATTGGTGCATCTAGCTGGATTTGAACCAGCGACCTCCCGGTTATCAGCCGTTTGCACTACCACTGTGCTATAGATGCATGTTAAGATATTAAAAGTGTCTTTAATCGGTTATTCTCATAATATCTTTTATTTCGATACTTACTATACAATAAGTATCTGTATTCAGTCGTGAAGAAATCGAATCTTCCCTTCGTGATCCCAAATCACGTGTGCCACCGTCAACACTTACAACTGTCTTGGTGCAACGAGTCGGTGACGATCCGACGACCTTTGGGATTTCACTCCAACGCTCTGCCTACTGAGCTATCGTTGCATTTAATTTTGGTGCATCATCCAAGATTTGAACTTGGGGTCTTTCGATTATCAGTCGAACGCTTTTGGCCTCTAAGCTAATGATGCAAAATACTTACTATATATTGGTCGGGATGGTAGGATTTGAACCTACGGCGATTTCCTACTCCCAAAGCAGGCCCGTTCGACCAGACTACGGTAACACCCCGAATATTATAAGGATAATATAAATGAAAATAGAAAATCTCCCAATTATAAGTATCACTGATTGCTTCAATAAATCTGATATTGCTAGAAAATTAAATTTACCACTTAACGGAACTGGATTGCGTCTAGTAGCGAAATACATAACATTACATAATTTATCGACTGAACACTTTGACAAAAATTATAAAAACCGAAAATATCGTATTATTTCAAAAATTTGCCCAATTTGTTCCAAAATTTTTACTACTAAGCACAATGATCCAAAATCTAAAGTAACATGTTCTCATTCATGCTCTAACACATATTTTCGTTCTGGTAAAGCTAATGGAAACTGGAAAGATGATAGCTATCGCAGTACCTGTTTTTTATATCATAAAAAAGAATGTATCATATGTGGAGAAAATAAAATAGTATCGGTTCACCACATGGACGAAAACAAAAATAATAACTCCCCAGAAAATCTTATTCCATTATGCCCTACTCATCATCAATATTTTCATTCATCATATCGAAATGAAGTAGAACCAAAAATTTTATCATATATCAATTCTTATATGTGTAACAAATAAAAAAACCCGCACTTGGCGGGTTTTGTGTTACTTGACTTTAGACTTTACAATTCTTTAGTCATACGCACAAAACCCAATACTTTAATAAAGGGACGAAAAATAAATGGAATGCGGACGAATCGCACGAATTCAGTGGTACGAACGTTTGCTGTTTTCATCTTGGTAATCCACATAATTTTCACTCTTTAAATTTGGTTGTTTGTTACAATGACATAAGTATATAGTGTTTTTTATCGGAAGTCAAGCACTTTTTGAAAATATTTTTACAAAGGATTTAGTGCTATGAGTGATATATTAGAAACAAGAGTATCCCTACCTACCGAATGGTGAATAGATTCTAGTATTTCATTTTTAAGTGTGTAGAAATCATTGGTGCTATTAATTTCAGCTTCTATAACACCAGACGTTTTTACTGTAGATGAGGATTTAATATCAAACGAGTAAAGTGTTAAAGTATATTCAACACAATAGAAATATAACGCCATTTTATCACCAACTTGAACTGTCAGATGAACTCGATGAACTCGAAGAACTATCACAAGAAGAACTATGGTTTGAATAATTTGAAGTATGAGTGTTACATGAACGTGTTACCTCATAATCATAACTTTCTGTATTAATAACGGTTTCAGGTGTTGATGAATACGTTTTTTCATTCATTTTTTTGGAATGTTCGGTTGATTCATTTGGTTCCATTTTATATTGTGGTGGCATCAAATAGGATTGATTTAATGGTGGACAACAATCAAGACCCTTATCATTCTTTTTTAAGACTATATTTTGCGGCTTTTCGTTATTTTTATTATTAATCTTTTTCATAACTTCCTTTTCAACAGGTGTTAATTTGAAACAGGTAAGATATATTGCTACCAAACTCAACACAACTGCTACTATTATTAAAAATACGGTAATACAACTTGACATTATTTTTCACCTCTGGCTTCTTTAATTCTTTTTTCTAAGCGATATGTTAATGTGTGTTCTTTCATATATTCATTTAATACAGTAACATCATCATACTCACCACCAACATATGTGGCTAAACATTTACGGGCATATTGATATTGTTTTGAAGAATATCCCCAAACAAAACCGTGTTTAGCCGCTAACCCAAACCCAACTTCCCATGCCATACCCTCTTTGGATAAAGTAGATACAAAATGGCTTCTTTCAAAAAATATATCTCTGTTTGTGCTTTCTATATGCCCTAATTCGTGAAACATAGCAGATATTTCCAAACTTTCATCGTCAAAACGAGATAGATATATTTCGTCATCGCTACAGCAACCACAATTTAATACTTCACCATCATAATTTTCATAATCACGATATATCGTAATATTGTATATTTCTTGTATTGTCTTGAACAACATATCAATTGGGATGTTATTGATGTTATATTCAAGAATAATACACTCGCCAATCTCACCACCACAATCTAAAACGCTTCTAATAACATTTTCATCAGAAACATTAATGAAATTGTTTTTAATAAAATATTCTGCTGTTTTAGTATTACTAGCAATTTCATACAGTTTAACGTTATTATATTTCTTCATTAAGTGTGAATATAATAAATCTATAGCTTTCTTACCATAGTCATTACCACGATGAGATGGTAATATACCATGCCATCTCAACCCAAACATATTCTGGGTATTACTGCATTTAATGCTATACCATCCAGTAATACCAATTATATCATCGTTTAAAGTTACATAAAATATTTCACCATCTTTATCTTTACCACTAATCCAGTCCATAGTAGCATTGAACATGTCAAATGGAAGTGAAAACATGTTTTTAAGAGTATCAACCCACCACATTTCATCTGAGGTGTGATTCAACATTTTTAATTTTAACATTCAATATATCTCAACGGATTGTAATTTGTGTTCTCATACTGTTTATACCCCATAGGATTACAAACAATATTAGTCATTCCAATATAATAATCTAATGAATGGTGAGTGTGACCGTGAATCCAATAGCGAATATCACTACGTTGGATGTAAAAATCCATATCCCCATGAAAATACTCATTAAACAAGGAATTTTTGAACTCGGGAGCAACACCTTTCATAGATGGACTAAAATGCGTTACTACTATCTTTTTTTGATGCGAAAATTTCATGAACTCAAACAAATTATACACTGCAAGATGGTGCAATTGTATCATATCATCAGGTGTCATGTATTTTAAAAATATTTTATTAGCAAAAATATCAGAACCATTCCTAATATTTTGAAAATCACGGTTTCCAGTTTGGAGAATGTATTTTGACACGCAATTATTCATCATGTCACCCAATCCAGTCCAAAAAGTGTCACCGTAAATTAAACAATCTTCCAATTCCAAATATGATGTTTTATCTAATACAAAAACATTTTTAATTTTCTTTATAAAAATGTTTTTTATATCAGAACCATAATAATCATGATTGCCTAAAACTGCGATTACATATTTGAAATGTGTAGAATAGTATTCACATGCTTCACGAAAAAGGTTTATTGCATGTATGCCTTGTAAATGTGTATTAACATCCCCAGCTAAAACAAACGCACTAGTTTTAGAATCAGAAGGTATTATAGTATTCTGGTATGAGTTTTCGTTAATATCTGCGTGTAAGTCTGACGTGAAATAAATCTTCATTTGCTTTCTTTGTTTGTATTTTCAACAGATGATCTGTTCTTTCCAATATGGTATCCATCACAAAAAATGCATTTGTAATTCGAGTAATAGTAGCCATATTTGTTTTGCATAGACAAAGCAGCTTTTTGTGCTGACGCCTTTGTATTATACATTACTTTAGCTTTACCGTTTTTATTCTCATGGGAATATTTTGAAAATAGACCAAAAACATTTCCGGTTCTAATATTTCGTATTAAACGAGAAAATGGCATTTGATCTTTCAACGCCAACCATATATTTTTTAATTTAACTGCCATAGCATTTTCCAAAATCTTCCGTGAAAATGTGTTTGTTCCTTTCAACTACAGAACGAGGGATATTATAAAAGAAAGACATTTATTCAGTTTCCTCTGTGTTAAAATCTTTTTTAGTGACTGCGGAATGTTTGTCTTTGTTGTATAATAGCATATTAATCCGCTTTTGCCAATAAGCTAGAAAATATTTCGGCATCTGCCATTGTATTAAAATGGTACACGTCAGGTGAATTGAAGTTTTTATCATCTACTTTCTTTACACAAACCATATCATAATAGGAATAGTCCAAAAACCTTTCCCACTTGCGACCTTTCTTATCTTCAAATGTAAAATGTGTTGGTTCAAAGTAATATTTTGAAATATAAGAAGTTGTTCCTATAAAATACAATCCACATTCACTAAACTTTATATCAGTATTGAATTGTTTTACGTAATTATAAACATGATTTAATGAAGGGAATACTTCATCTATTTCTTCTTTTGTAAAACAACCTTCACTATTCAAATAAAACTTGTCAATTTTGTAATTCATTTTGCTTCAAATAACTCACGTTTGTTTTTCTTAGGATCATCTTGACAGCCAGTACATAATCCTTCACGTATCATGGCATTTAGTGATAGACCATATCCTTGACTTCGTTCTAATGATTTAGGATGTGCGCAAAAACTATCATCCTAAATCATGACTGCACCATTTACACACGCCGATTTGACACATATCATAAGACTCTCGCCATGTATAGATTTTTCACTCATTACTTGAACCATTCTGGAAAATGTGGGCAATATATAACAGGATCGTCAACCGTAGTAGTAACTGTTATATTACTAACTGCATTATTGGTAAGTTGTACTTTTTCTTTTCCTATATTGGATAAAAAAGATTCACCAACAATTCTTGCAAGTTGTCGAGCTTCACGTTCTTTCTTTAGATGTAATTGATATTCTTCACCATCTAGATATTCAAACACAGTTGAACTATAAATTAGTTCATAAAAACTATTTTTTAGTTCACAATGGAAAGCACCAGATATCATACCAAAGTTTTGATTGGTTGAGATATTTTTATAATCAATGAAACCATAATCAAAAGTCAAGTTTTCAATATAACATGGTTTTGGTATATCCATAACAAAGTCTTTACACCATCCTGTAATCTCAACTTGACTACCACTACCAACATTTTTAGATGTATAAATTCCCTTCCAAAAATCTAGGTCAACAACACCATCAAACACTAGCTGGAAGCGCACTAGAAGGTCATTTACACGGCTTTTGAACTCAACGAACATGTCGTTATGGGAATGGTTTTCAAACATGTCTATGAGGCTATTAAAGGCTTTGGTGAGGGTGTACCAATCTTCTTGTGTGCCACCAATTTTAATTTTATTGATGCCACATAAGTACATGGAATATTTGTAATATGGGGATGCCATGTCACATAACATGACTTGTAGTGCATGATTCGATTCATTGGTGCTAGTGGAAAATTGTTGTAGCACTAATGAAGAATCAAAGGTCAAATTGTTAGATAATTCTGCGGTTAAACTAGAAATAGGCATACGGTGTGCAGAACCAGTAGGAACCGCTAATGTTTTCTTATTAGTTGGGTCATTGGAAAACAATTTCCCATACTGTGTGGAATTATTGCTAACAAAAGTTATGAACTGGCTAACCAATACTGCCCATATATCATGTGGATTGATAGTAATGCTCAAATGGTGAGTATATGCCTCTTTAAGCAAACCAAAGAACCCACCATCACCCATATTAGAGGTTGTTGAACCTTCCACCAATACATAACCAGACTGGTCATATCGTTTTGATTTTTTAAATGCACGTTTATTACAAATAGCGTTGAAGATACCTGTATTTTGCTTTAATTCAGTTTCTGGCAAATCATTTAATGTAATTATCATTTAACCATCTCATAAGTATTTTCAATGACTTCTGGTGCAATAGAATACCCAGCATCAGTCAAATAATCACCAACATGGGCAATCATTGGGTGTGGACTCCAATCGACCTTAATTGGTAATTCATTCCCAGAGGTTAATGGGAAAATAATATCCAGCAATTCTTTAGTCAATAGTGCAGCGGTTATAGTGGCAGTTTTTTGAAATGGTTTAAAATCTTCGGTCAATTCACCAAGAGTTTCCTTGCCATAATTCTTTGCAATAACGTCTTTATCAACAAGCCATTCGTTATAAATGTCTTTACTGTCTTTATGACCAATTATAGTTGGGTTACGGGCTATAACTTTATCCTTTGTAATGGTATTGATAGATTCTTGACGAACCCCACTACCAGCTTTAACATAAGTTATGAAAACAGTATCTAATTCGTTTTGTTTTGGAAGACGCAAAAGCGTCTTCTCTTTCTTACGATAGACATGTCCGGTGCTTTTGAATATATTCAAGAGCTTCTTTATTTTTCATATAATCAATAGAGTGTGTCATTTATAAATCCCATTTTGCAATAATAATAGTATGGAAAACCTTTCCATTGTGAATATAATGTCCATAATGGCAAGGAGTTCCCCTGATATTTTTTTCTTCGACTACTAACTGATATGGTATAACATTACCATTCCTATCCGCCAAAGGAACATCTATCCCATAACGCATTGAAAACATTGATAGGTGACGGTTAAAATATTGTGTATTTGACGCAAGCTTAATTGTCTTTAAAATAGATACATTTGGCAGAACATAGCAACCATTGTTACCATTTACGTATTCATCTAAACTAATCATTTAAACCACCATTTCATCAGTGAAACCTAATGGAATACCATCATACATGACAATATAGGTTTTACCCAAATTATCACTTTCTTCTACATTATATTCTTTTATTTTCAAAAGTTCTTCTTTTATATCCATACAATATTGTTCCGTGAAATAGTCAGCAATTTCTGTTATATTATTACCGATTGTCTTTACTGTTGCCAAATTATCAATATAACTACCTTTATGCATTCGGATTCGCATTGGTATTATCCTCTTCTATTGAAAATGAACGTACAACAACTAACTTTTCTTCTTCAACGCATTCGACAAAATAAGCATTTGATATCCAATCAACGGCATTCGGTTCACCATGCTTACCACCACCATACCAATAAGTCCAACCAACCCATGTGCCATCATCAAATTGGTATGCTACTTCTTTACATTCATAATGACGGCTATATTGTCTATCAGGCAAATTTGTTTCTTCACTATAACAACAACGCATTTCATTAGTGGCATCATATACTAAATCTGATTCATTTGCAATATATGCGGCATCTATTTCATCACCTGTCATCTCTTTGATTTGTTTAATCTTTTCATTGTCTTCTTCAAACCAAAGCAATATATCCTGTTTGACATACTGTGGTGCTGTCTTACCATTTTTTGTTTTTATCATTTTATATTCCAAATAAGAAAAGCCGGTTTAAACCGGCTTGAAGTTTACCTTAACCTGTTTTCCTGTTGCACCACGTACAAAGGTTTCCAGTGACTGAAAATCTTCTGCTTCATTTGCAGCAGAATGTGCATTACTGCGCCAAGTCTTCGAACTATAGAAAATAGTATTAGAGAATAGAACATTGAACTTGAGGCTGTAAGTACCTTCATTGTTACGTTCAATGACCGGAGACTTGATTGCATTTGCACGGAAACCACGATTTCCTGCTACACGAGACTTTTCAGCCCATTGATTAACAGCAAAAATGATATCCTTACGCAAGGAACGAAGTTCATCATAACTGTTGACCGGGATGGTGACATTGACATAATAGCCAACGATGTTTTCAGTACCGGCAGTTTCTGGAGTTGCACGAACCACCGGAGACATAGTACGCATTACAGGATCAATCAAAAGTCGTTCAACTGCCTTACGTTCACTAGGAACAATTTGACGTTGAACCCCCGGAATTACTTCGAGTGACATACCGACATTCTTGGCAAACACAGAATCAGTGTCATAACCACGAACCAACCAAACTCGCTTACTACCCATTTTCATTTCTCACTAAAATCTGACATGTCAATTATAACATACTACACGGAATGTAGTGTATCGGTTTTGTTAAATTGTCTTTTTGAATTTTTTGACAAAACTATCCAATACGTATTCTTCCGCAATTACTGCATCGACCCGAGTTGACCCTCTGGATAATTCGGAAACTGCCGACTGCATCCATAATTCACAACGAGTCATTTATTGCTCCAAAAGGTAAACCCAGTAACAAGTTTATCAACCATTACGGCATGCATCTTTTTAGCATCAAATTTGTATAGTGTATTTTCATGCAATTCGATACTCTTTTTACCACAAAACATGAAATTATCAGTGGGCGCATCATAATGGCCTATATCTTTTAGTTTAGATTCAATAACCAAAAAATAAACGTGATGTGAAAGCATAGACCCATCTAGGAATCCACTATCATTATGTGGTTCAATATTACGAACCAAATGGACAGGACATACTTGTTTTAATTTATTCAATTCTTGTTCATCAAAAATATCTGTAACTAAGTCCAAAACTTCTGATTTATCAAAGTATTTGACATTAAGGTTTTGTGGTTGAATATTCTTAACAATCCTTTTATACTTGTTAAGAATCTTTTTTGAACGTATAGCCGATAGTGATACTACTGTAATTGACATGATGGCACCTGCTTTGATGATGTTGATATTATAACATATTTCAAAGCTGGTGTTGTAATTTTATGTTACTGTTAACTGTTAACTTCCATTTTCAAATTGAAACGAGTTAACCCATCATGATATACCATAACATCGTTGCCGTCTTTATCTTTTTGTAGAAAACTGCAAATAAGTTTACCATTTTTGAAAAAATGCAGGTCATGAACCAAATCACGACCACCAACATAGCAGTAATAAACGGCAATTGGATTTTTGATATTATGGTCATAATCAACCAACTTGGTTTGAAGTGGATATTCAATATTGATATACCCCCAATCATGTACACTAAAAATGACAATACTGCCACTAAGAACCCCCGCATAGCGAGGTTTACCAGAATCGACATTAAATTCAACCAATTGAATATCTTCGCCAGTATTGCTCATTACATGATAAGCTTTACACTTATCTTTATGCAATGCCTTCAAACGACTCCAAGTTTCGGGGTGAAAAGTGACAATTTTGGTTTTTGACTTGTGCATTTAAAATCTCCGGGTGATGGCCTATTATAATAAAAAAGGTGGCTTGATGCCACCTTTTTTGTGTTATGTTGTGTTAACTAAACTTAGTCAACGGAAACCAACCAATCGGTTGTGAGGTAACGAACACCGGGCGATCATCATGTCCAGCAACATCTTCCAGCACTACCCTTCCATTAGCATCCAAGAATCCCGTCACAATAGACCCGGATTCAAGTTTAATAACCGCAGACAACGGGCTTTGAAGAAACTCCATAGGAATCCAATTAAGACCTTCTTCACAGGGATAATAAATGTTTTCTGTGTCAAAAGCGGTGTAAAGACATGACATTTGATAGTCACTATCATAACAATAAACTTTACAATGGTCAAACTTACCACCACATTGAGTCCCTGCGTCATTTGTGCCAATATCACGGGCAAACTCGACAACAAAGCTTCCTTCAATCATGTGGATGACTTTACCGACACCAAAGCCATTATCCCACAGGATTTTTCCGATAGACACATCTTCACGAGTAATCATTTCATCAACCTTTTAGTTAGCCAAGTCAGGGTATTTCTGTTTCAATGCAGCAAGTTCTTTTTCAGCACGTTTAGCATCTTCTTCTGCTTTTTTCAACTTTCGTTCACTTTCAGCAAGACGGTATGGTGCTAATCTACGTTCACGTGCGTCTTCACGCTTTTTACGATTGGATTCTGTAATTTCACGCTGGGCGGAAATTGTTGTATTATTAACAATTTGAATAACGCATTCAATTACTTCAAAATCATCATTATATTTTGCATGATTGAGATGGTTGCGTAATGACCCAATAGTATTCCAAACTCTACCACGATCCGTAAGAGATTTCAGTTGGTCTTGTGTTAATAAAGTATTTGTATGGAAAAAAGAGGGCTAATGCCCTCTTTTTATTTCTTCTCGGAAAACTCAATCAAATAACGTGGAACAGCCTGTGACAAGCGATACACAATCATTTCATTGTTCTGCACCCCGCTCTTTCCAGCTTTTGCAAAAACACTATCATGACCGTACTTGTGGAGTTGACTATTTGATGAAGACGGAACATGATAATTACCCATTGCAACATCAAACAAAAACATGAAACAGTTGTTATCACGGGGTCCACCATCCCAATAACCTTGTGCATAATTTAGAGATTTTGTACTTTGATCACTAAAATACAAACCATCGCCAAACATACGACCAGTGACATGATATGAACCTCCCGATTTAGGAACGATCAATCCATTTTTGAGAATTGACAACACATTAAACACACGGGTTCCATGCCACAATTCCCAAATGTTGCTCATTTTTGCACCATCATTAACCCACCCTGCTTCCATATTAGCATGATGGACTTTATACACTTTCTTCGGACGAAGATTGCGTGAGGTATGAGACATATTCACGGTTTGCATAAAGAACTTGGTGATGCGATCAATAGTTGCACCATCTTCAACAATTTCAATTGTCGTATTGAACAATGACGGGGTTTCGCCTTGAGCAGATGCACGAGCCTGTTCAATTTGGGCCAAAGCCATGTCAACAGAAGTTTCCATTTGATCAAGCATGGTATTTTGCTTTTGCAAACCAAGAACATCACGAATAACTTCACGATGCCATCCACGACGAGCAGAAACCTTTTGAGGAACTAGCATCAAATAGTCGCTAAGACTACGCATGAACACAGAATTATCATATTCTTTACGTTCTACAAGATCAGCCATACTGTTTAGGAGAACACGGGCTTCTGAAATGTTTTCTTTGGTAACAACACCAAGGGGAGTGCTAACAACACCAGTATCTAGACTGATGTTCATTTGACCACCAGAAGCCTCATACAATTCATGACGATTGGCATTAACCAAATGGTTCATCAAATCCGTAAGGGCAGTATTCCCTTTAGCCAATTGAGTAATGGCAGCTTCTTTGATAGTGGCAGTGGTGGCAGCTTTAGTCGAAGTCGCAGTTTCAGTTACAATGTCAATTTTCTTGTAACCATCTTTTACTTGACTGCGAATTTTAGAATCAACTTCTTTGCGAGTTAGGGGCTTTGGCTTTGTTTTGGAACCATTAGAACCAACACGACCAAACGTTACGATAAACTCGCTTGTGTCAGTGTTGTAGGAATATTCCCAGAACTTGTTATTGTTGTTCAGAGCATCAACTTTGATATACTTTGCGGTTTCAATAGCCATGATATGTATCCTCTCTGATATGTGAAATTATATGTGTTTATGTGAAAAATAACAACGATTGTATTGTTATTTAACGTAACATTTTATTCACAGGGATAGTCATGTGACATACAATCCCATGTTGAGAAAATATCAAAACTAGTATCGAAAAGTGTAGTATTCCACGAATCATCAATCCCAGCAATAACAAACTCGGAAGACCAGCTATAAATGGAACCGCCAATAACTTCATATTCTTGCCCTACTACAAAAACTTTATTGGCATGATCACGCTCTATTTGAAACCCACCTTCGCCAGTATACTTTACTTTGTGCATTACGAAATCTCGACCAATTCAAAAAGTTTTCCACGAACAACAACACAATCATCGGCATGTAGATATTTTTCCTTAGTGTGGTAATCTTGATCATTACGCATGCCACTTCCTACGTATCGGCCCACGTTACCGTGGTACTTAACAGCTAAACAACTTGCACTTACGGACAATTCAACGCTTCCTCTCCATCTCCCCGCTTCCCCACCCTTGGCTCTTTAGGGCATTTATGTGTCATCTACCTTGGCTTTCGCCACATTCAACAACGTTGCCTTGGTTTCACGGATCATCAACTTCTAAGATTTCTATCACGTTGCCTTGTTTGCTTCCGATGAGGTTATATTATCAAACTACCGCTACATCGTCAACATCTTGATTGTTACGGTTTGTTAAGTATGCAACCTCAAATAATTAAATGCTTTATCATACGTTACCCCACAACGTATTAATGCAATGATTTCATCTTCGGTTGCATATTGTGTCATAAGATCAATGTCAGCATTGAGATAAACCACATCATTCATTGAACATAAAATAATGTTTTGATTGTTTTTATTGCGATATTTTTTCAATATACCAAACGCATATAGATCATTGTTTTTAAATATACCGTCACTTTTTAAAAACTTATCACCATGCTTCGCAAACGTTTCTTGTATATTAATCATTAGTGTCTCCAAAATACACATACAACGTCAATAATAGCATCAATAAGTTGCACAACTTCAAAACCGTATTTTGATTTTGCAATTAAAACAAATAATGCAATAATAACCATTATTGCAACACCGTACATGAAATATGTCATACATTCACCAAATTAGTCATCATTCTCACCATGTTGTTTAAAATAATCAAAACGAGCATCTGCTTCGTTTTCGGTTAGGAAAATGCCAGAACCCCATTTTCCTAAAATACTTCCAATGTCTTCTGCCCAATGAAACAGTCTGCCATGTTCGTTAATTTTACCATTAGCACCATTATCGGGGCCAAGTCCAATACCACGACCAATTTCAACAATGGTTAAAGTTCCTAGCACTTCACGAATCTCATAGACCGTGTTGGGCTTAAATTGTTCTTTACCACCTTCCATCAAGGTTCCGATAAAAAGACCATCTTCTTCACCTTGCAAACGAGTAATGATACGAGCTACAGTTTTCATGACTTATACATCCAACAAAACCTTATAATACCACTTATCCTTTACAATGTATACACCACAACGAACAAGAAAATCAACTTCTTGTTCAGTAATTGTTACAGCCATCTTTTCAAAATCAACATTCAATCGTAATGCGAGGTGGTCATGACCAACAACACCAGCAACCAAATAGTAACCATCACGATATTGATTAAGGAAACTTAAAGCTTCTAAATCTGGGGTTTTAGTTACAGTTGTTTCTTTAATTTCGTCAAACTCATTAAAAAACAATGGATGCGATTGACGAAACATTTCATATAAATCTTCTTGTAACATGAACTTACTCCGAGTCAAAGCCAATACATAGGCATTCAAAGGGTTGTTTAGTCGGTTTAAATGAATACAAGCTATGATATTCATTTGCCAAGAAATAAACAACATCACCAACATTTACATCATGTGACACCGGGTTAGTAAAAGGCTCTTTATGATAACCAAATACATAATTTTTCCCACGAGTGACAATCAAGAAACTATCCTTATCATAGTCTTTGTGATGGGTGATACCAAAACTGCGGATGATCGAAATATTTCCTCTAGATACAGTGCGGTTAATTCCACTGTCTTTGAATGCTTTGTTAATAAGTTCCAACAGTTCTGGAACTACAATGTTAAAATCGCAAGGACTAAACCAATTATTGCCACAAACCCTCATAAGTTCATAGTCAATTTCTTGACTATTGCAAAAATCGGTAGCGATACGTTTAATGCGGTTGAAAATCGGTTTGGACAATGTGAGTTTCATGATAGACTCCGTTGAGGATGACTTATTATATCATAACTCAACGGAGTATTTTGTATCATTTTTGTTAATTATTCAGTAAACATCCCAATAGCCTTTTGGTTTGCAATGCCGTCAATTACACTATCGCCATCAAAGACAGTATCCCAAGTTTCCCCATCTTCTCCGACCCATGTAATAGAACCATGCACATAGTTTTTGATTCTATTCAAGAACAAATCTTCTTGTCCTGTCTTTTGGTCATAATAATCCAGATGCAAATCACCATTTTCACTGACGGAGCATTCAAACCCCATCATTTCAAAGATTTCCTTGGCATCCTTACATGTTTCAGGATAATTTTCATCCATCCATGAAAACCACCATTTATTTTGACCGCCACCTGACCATGACCCTCCATATTTCAATTCATTGTGATTGTTGAGTTCACACATGATTTGATACACACGTTCAAGATTTTCTACCGGAACAATTGCGGTGGATTTCACAATACGAACATAATAACCCATAACAGTAGCACATTTGATTGAAAGTGATGCTATTTTAAAATAAGTATGTGTAATTGTCTATTGTTGTTCTGTAACTAAACTTTATTTCACTTTTGGCACTAAAAGACCTTGACAACTTTTAGATGTTTGTGTATAATCCTGCGGAGCAATGCTTTTGAAGGCTGTGAGCGTTAGCGAACAGCCAAAGACTGGTTTTAAAGAATTTCAATTTTAAATACAGTGAGCGTAGCGAACTGCACGAACGTAGTGAGTGCTAAAATAAAGTAGTTTAAATTATTTTTAAACATTATTTAAAATAAAGGCCATAATTGTTTCTAGGCTCTCTGGAACATGTTTTTAGACGACTTCTAGTTTAGATACTATCTAGGTATACCGACACCATTAAAGTGTCTATAACAGGCGCATAGAAGGTTTAAAGTGGTGGTTTTCATTCGCTTCGCTCATTCAAACCACATTCACTTCGTTCAGGTGTTATTTTAAAGATGTTTAATCACCACCATCACCACCATCAAAAAAGTCAAAATCTGTAAAACTACTATTTCTAGAGCTTCTGTTAGATTTATTTGAACCACTTGGCTTTTTAAAAAGCCAAAATAGAACCAATATTACAATTATGAAAAAAATTAAAGTCAACATTTAAGGTAACACCTTTTCCTTTGGACAAATTAATATTATTAAAATGCATAATAATGGCCCTCCAATAAGGGCCATAAAAATAAATGCATTATTAGAGAAATGCGTATCGGCCAGCTTTTTCAGTTTCTTAAAAAGCTTTTTTTCAATTGGATAGTTGATGTTTGGCATGATAGGTTTACCTAGTTGTCTATGTTGGTATTTTATTCAATAGTTTCACCCGAATCCGTTAAACAAAGTTATAACCAATATAGTATGGTAGTTCAAAAAAACGACCGAAAGACATTTTTTTTCTATTTTCCAAGTTTTTTCCAAGAAGATAGCGGTATGCAATGCTATCAACTGCCCTTAATTCTTCTGAATCTTTACGATTAACGTAGATGAAGTGAATCTTCACCCCATATTGTTCTTGCAATTCTTTTTTTTCTTTGATCACACGTGAAATAATTTTACGAGTGCTCAATTGAAAATTATGCGGTTGCATTTCCAATGATTCATCCATAAATGCAGCAATAGCAAAACAATCGGTATAGATGGTGAACTCATCATCCACGCCTATTTCAAGAAGATGTTTCACACGCCGCAGAGCATATTGAGATGCAATTGTTTCTGCTGTTACTGAACTATCTGTATGGTAGAAGTTGGAAATAAGGAATTCTTGCCCCCATGTATCAAACACAGTTGCACATGCCCGGATAGGTTTATAGGAGCAATCTGAATAGACATGAATCATAGGGTAATCCTCTTATTAAGTTATGATTATATGATATTATATGATAATATGGAAGTAATTGATTGTAACAAGTTGTAATAAATATATGATACTAAGGAGTTTTAAATGTTTTTACAATTTTTTGTCGAGCAGTATGTAGAGAAACAAACTGAAATAGAAATTCATAATACACCATATGGTGAAGATGATATGTTAGAGCATTTAAAACAAGGTAATATGAATATTCGCAAAATGGATTTTCATAAAACCGTATTAGTAAAATCGTTACAAAAGAAAGGTAAAGTAACCGTCTTAGACAATGGTGATGTGATGTTGGGTAAGAAGCAGGTTCAGAAAAATTCATCTCCTGCTGTAGAACAAGGTAGTTTATTCTAACTACGTATAATCATTTTCAATAGCTGCCTTGGCGTATAGCTGCATCATTTTTGTGGAATATTGATTATCTTTCAATAACACAATATCTTGCAAAAAGTCTTTATGCAACTGTACAACAACATCTGTATCAACCGTATACGGAATGATCTTTTTGTTGTGTAAGTCAATTAATACATCACGCAAAGAGTCAACCAATTTTTCAACATATTTTATAACTTCGATGTATTGACGGTATGATGTAAACAAAGTTTCGTCAACAACATTTGTATTAATAGTTTCCAACGCATGAAACTTATTAATAATTGCATAAGCATATTCATATGAGCGAATTGCAAACTGCAACTTTTTCTTGGACTTCTTTAAATCAGAATTAAACAATTTAGTCGAGTCTTTCAAATCACGTCTTGCAAGACCTAAGAAACCACGTGCCGATTTAAAATTGTTCAATACATTATAATTACGCATTTGAAGAATAGATTCTCCAATGCTATAACGAGTGTACAGGATTTCCCAAGGTATCATTGATTCAGCATTGATAACACCATGCACAAATTGCGGTACTGTAGAATAAATGTGGTCTGCGATAACAATACCATTATCATCAACTTCTTTATATTGAAGCCAATGTCCAGCATAAACCGGACATGTCGCTAATGCTTTATGGCACTTTACAATATGCATATAATCCGTGTCAGAATATTCTTTATAATCCTGTGTTGCACGACTACCAAAAATAATACTTTCGCAGGTAATTGTTTGTAAGTAGTCGTGTAAATATTTGTCAATAGTGATATTCACTTCACGATAATCTCGACAAAATTTCCACCATGAACGCAATAATCTCGCTGTTGCTCTTTATAGTATACAACTACGCCATTACTATTATTACACATTGCATATTGCATATTCTCTGAATGCTCTTTATATTGAAGGCTTTTTACACCTAAAAGAGTAAAGATAACTAGCAATACTAGTATTATACAAAAACAAATTTTATTTTTAATCATCATATATAACCTATTCAAATACAATATTTGAAAAAATGAAATCCTTAAAAGTTTCATCAAATCTTTTTAATACATGTTCTTCTTTCATATGTCGATGTGAGATATGATCAACCAAACGAATTTCATTTGATTGTTTTCTATTCATGGTACGAAACTCGATTTTTACATTTGATGGAAAACCTGAAACCGTTTTCACCAAATTGTTGAACATGTTTACATATTCAGGTGATCGAATTGAAGATGCTTCCATATTATTCAAGTCTTTCATGACACCATCATGATCATTATAAACGATAAAGAAGGTATCTTTTTTCAAACGAACCAAATCTTTAATGCGCTCGACTGCATTAACTACAGAAAACAATTCCCCGGTCGTGTTATTGTCCAATATAACTCGCTTTGAGATAATAAAAACACGATCTTTGTCATCAAAAATAGCAGATACACAACGATTAGTGTTTGGGTTTAATGAGCAATCAGCGTATAGAGTAATCATAACAGCCTCGGTATATTGTCATACACATATTATAACATACATAACATGATGCTAATGTATGATCTATGTTAACAGATTACAATTCCATTATGTGGGACTTTTGCGCCTATTAACGCAAATTTCAAACTTTTGTTTTTCAAATGGTAGAATGATATATTATCAACTAATCGCATTTCTTCATGCTGTCTTCTATTGGTATATCTAAATGATATTATTATACCTTTTTTCTTATGCTCATTAACAATTGTCATTATTAAAGCTGCTAAAAATTGATATTGTAACCCACGGTTAGCCATTAATATCATATTATTTTCTTGTAATACCCTAACATTGGTTATGTCGTCATTATAGATTATAAAATGATCATCGACATTTAATTCAATCATTTTAATCATATGTTCAACTGCATTATAGATTGCTTTTAATTCACCCACAGCACTACCGTCAGTAAAAAACTTATGAGATTCTTTAGTCGTATAAAATGTTCTATAATGGGTGTCATACACCGTATAGCTACATCTATGACGACTGTGGCGATATGAGCAATCGGCAAATATTTCTATCATATTAATGCAGTGTAAAGTGACAATGTACCGTTTGAGACAGCATCAAATTTCCTTCATAGTAATCTACAGGAACAAAATCAATAAAATCGGTAGCAGTATTGAGAATGATTTTATAATACCCGAATGTCCCATGAGTATGTTTCAATTCCCCGTAATAAGAACCATCATCAGCAGAATAATATAGTGTTGATAGATAAACATCACGGTGGGAGTCATATACTTCTTTTAGGTTTGTATATGCCTGACGCTCAATTTCTTCTGCGAGAATAGTCATAGCACCATACACAAAGTTATCATGTTGTTCAGTTTTCATAATATATCCTCTTGTTTATGGTTCTATTATACCACATATGAAAAAGGATTCCTATAGGAATCCTTATGTTAATTGTAACTAACTTCAATCTTTATTAAAGTAGTTTTCTAAGATGTTGAATGTGATAAACCCAATTCCAAGAAATCCCCAACCATATTCAGCACCAAAGTGAACACCAATGCAGAGGGAGAGAATAACCCAACCAAACATCGCATCATCATAATCTTTCATGTTAGTTTCACCTTACCACAGTGCTTGCACACATATGTAGACATACCAAGATGATTAACATCTTCATATTCATATTCATGCTTACACTTCATTTGGATAATCCACATATCCCATTCTTCTGCCGGAGTCACTGAGATGACTCCCATAATAAATGCGAATGTGGCTACCACAACTGACCCTTCTGGGTCGAAGTATGCCATGATAATAGCACCAAATACAAGCCCAATAGTAATGCCGATTGTTAGATTGCGAATGATATGGCCTTTCATAATGAATCTCTGTTAGTTGGAATGTATACAGTATACTCAATAAGGGATTAAAAGTCAATCAAATAGACAATCTTTGTGTAAAGATAAGTACATTATGGTATTCATCATAATCACGAGTACGTTCAATCTTAATGGGGTTAATCCAACCACCTGATAGGTAATGCTCATTGAGTCTCATAGAAATATTAGAAAATGATTTTTCGGTAAGACCATCTAAAGTTTTATTACTGACATAAAACTTCACGTCACCTGTTTTAGTGAATACATATCCGCTTAGGATTTCGGCATCTATCGCAGAAATTAACTCACCAACAATCATTTCAATAATGTCATCTTTTGGTTTGGTACGTAGATTACGAACATCTTTAATACTAATCATTTGTAAACATCCCCATAAACAGTTTTAAATTGTGTAATTCAACTACCTTATACAAACTATACCCAATTCCATAAAATATTAACATGAATATAATTATTCTGGCAATATTAGAAATCATTTTCATTTAAAATCTCAACTATGTTTGATTTTTTCGTACATTACATCAGTACGAATAATTAGTTTATGTTCTCCCATTACCTTTTCACAATCGTGCAACATATAATGTGGAAATAGTACAGCCAACAATTTCTTTGGTTTATTTTTAATAATAAAGCAATCATCGGTATTAAACTGGTTGAAATCACATGCTTCATCATATGTAAAATCTTCTAATGATTTACCACGATTAGCATTCAATTCTTTAATAAATCGAGTAGCACCAGTTTCATTATCGGTCAAATAGATAACCAGCGTGTATAGGCTAAGTGTATCACAATTTTCTACAAAAGGATAGTCATAGTGAGGAACTAACATTCCGCCATTATTATATCCAATAAAACGCATTAATGGATTAATGCCAACCGCACGGTAAATGGCATTATCTTCGCCGGGAATAATATGAGTATCTGAAACAATCAACTTATCAACAATACCATTCAAACGGGTGAATAATAAATCTGCCAGTTGTACATTATACCATGATACTCTGTCTGACCCGCTATGTTCGGTATCCATCTGATTTAGGCGACCATGAACATTAGCGGTTAGCTTTGAACTGCTGTTAAACACTTCAATGAACATGTTAGCCTCATCTTTCGTAATTAATTGGTCGATTATTTTAATCCCCTGTGTATCAACAACATTAGAAATTAGAACTGGGGGTTCGATCGTATTATTAACCATTTTTTCAAAGGTATAATATTCATTATAATATTCGATAAACTTCTTGGCAGCAACATTATCGAAGCCAACAGGTGAAACAAATCCTGCTTTGATAATATTACCACATTCAAACATTTCTGCACGATACTTATTTTCAAAATCGAGTTTCCAACCACCTTTAACGCCAGATGGTAAAATATCAAGATGTACCGCAGGTGAACCAATATTGTACTTATGTGCATTGTACTTATGAAGGTTCATCAAATTAATATGATATTGACCTGTTGTAAAATCACCACGTTCCAATTCTTCATGGAATGGTTTTAGTGTTTGATGTTTGATTACATCAGGAACAGACAACTCATTAATCAGGTATTCAACATAATCATAAGGCGCACCAAATACTTCCACATCGGCACGACCATCATACATGTCACCGGCAGGAACTGCATGGAGAATATCTTTGGTAACATTCAAATATTCTCCTACCTTATAGACTTCTGACTTATGAAGGTCAGAAATTAATTGAACATCAACCATACCATCACTGGCTTTACCAACATAACCCAAATATGCCCCTTCATCACGGTTGGTTGTCCCGACGATAATGGCATTTTCACCAATGTCGGTAAAACGAGAAGTGAGAAAGTATAAGAAGGGAGTTCTTGTATAAGGAACCAATTGTCCTATAGCCCAATTAGAAACAGGGACGTCAAAAAAGTTAGAAACAGTGTCTTCAATTACTTGGGCGGCTTCCCCTACGCTAATAACAGCAACTTCATACCCAAACGACGCACCTAAATCAACTGCTTTACGAACAGTTTCTGATTGGTTAGTAACACCACTCGAAGACAAGGCTGGAAGAGTGACTGGAAACACATTAAATGCCGATTCTAGGCGTGAAGCATAGTCGCACAGGGCAAATACCACAGCAGAATCAACCCCTCCAGAAAGGGCTACTACGGCTGTTTTGAGGCCACTTCTTTTCATGTAGTTGTTAAGCAACTTTGCTTTTAGGGTGACATATTGTTCAACATCAAACCCACGATATCGACGAACAATATTCAGAGAACTTGTCAACGCAGGTGTAATGACGGTGGTAAGATGATCTTGATGAACTTTCATAATATCCAAATGAAAAAGGCTAGTGATGATTTATTATATCACTAGCCTTTTAAATTGCCATCGGACATTTGTAATGTTATGTTAACTGATTCCTTCCCACAATACATTCATATGCGACCACTTATCTGAAAGATATGCTTTCACTTCAAGTTCATCGGATCGGGAAACATCAGTTTCGGTGTATACAAAATAACCCTTGCGTTGAAGGAAAAAGAATACTTTCAGCTTGCCCGTCTTGATAGTATTATCGCCAGCATAAGGGATGATAGAACTTTCTTCACCATCTTCTACCTGATAACTATAGTCTTCTTGGGTAATTTCTTCCCAATCCCAACGGAATACCAGATTATAATCATCATCAGCATCACCCCATTCGTTCAGAAAATCTTCGAATGATTCATACTTATGCTGTGTTTCACGATTTTGATGACCAGTTGCAAAATAGTTTGATTCCGAACAGTAGTACGGATGATTGATTTCCCAAAGATGTTGCGTCATTATTAAAATCTCGTGTTGGTAAAAGTGTTTGCTATTTTATCAGCGGATTTAGCTTGTTCAAGTAATTTTTTGTAAAGATAGTCGATATTTCCATCACTACCATCAACCAAACATTTTTGATATGATTCAATCGTTTCAACTAATGTTTTTCCGGGTTGATATTCATACACATTGTTGGCGATAATTTCGGAGATTTCACTTGCTGTTAATTCCTCTCCATATTCATTACAAGGTTTCATTTCTGTGTAATGAATTGCATTTTTACTTTGATAAATGTTTTCATTTACAACCGTCCTATCATAATCACAGGCGTCATAAGATGCACCATTCCATAATAGCAACCAACCACCATTAGATACATCAGCTTCTAAAACATAACCATTTTCATCAAACACTACATTTGATACTTCTATGTTATATTTTGGAATACCCCAATCAATAATATGATTGCGTGTTGCACTGTTAATCATTACGTTCTCTCTTTAAATTGGCTGCATTAAAAATGACAGTATAAAACGCTTCGGTTGAAGTGTATATTTGTTCCAAAGTTTTTACCAAATAACTATTTGAAAGCCCGTTGTCATAAATCCAACACACATTTTTCAATTCCAACGGCAAATCTTTGGTTAATGCATGCCAATAACCATTTTCATCTGCGCCGAAATGTTTGAGTAATATCAAATTTTGGGCGTGGTCTAAAGTTAGTGGTTTGCCAGCATAGTATTCATAGGATTTACTATGCGCCGATAACACATGTGGGATGGTTTCAGGGTGGCTTTTCAAAAACAATTCCATCGTCTTTTTAGAATATGTGACAATTGGTGTTTTTGATTTATTTCTTATCGAGAATGATATTAGGTCGCTCATAATTATACCATGTGTCAAAATATTCGGGAGGGTTCAGACCAAGGCAAACACGGTCACGTATTTGTAACTTTCCGCAACAAGTACATTCACGAGTTGCTTCTTTTAATGCAATAGAAATACGCTCCCATTAGGCCAGAAAAAGTGGGTTAAGGTACAATTTTTTGACCATTAACAAATTTACTTTCGTTAGAAGAAACTCTTGGAAGCTCACAAAAATGGGTTGGTGCAAAGTCATGGGGCCAACGAGCAAATGTGTTTCCATCTACCCAGACACAATACGGGTCAGATGTATAACTCTTAACAGACCCAACCGGAATATCAATTCCGATAACCACAAACATACGCTTAGTGGTCTTATATATTGTGGGAAGAGAGGCAATAGGAAGCCAACGATTCATGGTGATATCTCACATTTGGTTGATGTTGTGATGTTATCATGCATGGATTTTGCTGGCAACATGCATGTTGTGAAGATTTGTTAATGGTCAAAAAAATTACCATTAGGCCAGAAAAAGTGGGTTAAGGTACAATTTTTTGACCATTAAGAATATCTTTAATTGATTGCAAAGCGCCTATACTACCTGAAATGTCCGTCTGAACTGTAGTAATCCTTTCTGGATACATATACATTATTGAGTCATCAAAAAAATGTTTATAACCAATTCCCTTTGTATAATATTTTGTGATATCGAGTTCTCTATTATAAACTTCATCAATAGCCTCTTGATATGAATACCCACCCATTTGTAATATAATCAATTTACTTGAAATACTACAACTTTTGTCTATCAACCAAGTTTTTTCTTCTGGGGGTTGTATCATCCGTGATATATTGTTCCCACAAATCCATAATATCGGTTACTGTTTTATTCATTGTTTATGCTCTCTGTCAGATGTTTCTGCTCTATTATATGCTCCCCATAGGTATATTGACCCAAAAAACATGGTTGTAAAAAGATTTATGAATATGATGATTTGTAGTTCTTTATCTAATGATACTAACAATATCATACCCATCATTAATATTAGTGGTGCAGTACCCGGATGTTCACCGACACCGGGTAATGTTTTTGTTCCACGAATACATTGTTTAACAACATGTTTAATTTTGTTCACTAATTTCCCCAAAGGTAAAATATTTCATTTTGAAGTTTCCAGATTGAGATGGGTATCCACGGGGATTACATATAACTCTAGCCCCCATGAAATCATAATCTTCTGCTGTATGTGTATGACCATAAATGTAAAGGTCAGGTTGTGGTAGATATGCCAACTCATAATCCATTTGGTTGTTAAAGTAAACATCTACCGGACTCGGGTTATCTTGTACATGTTCACGAAACAATGGGAAATGCGTCATGATAACACGCTTATTGGCGGTGTTATACTCATGCTGTCTAGGCCAATTTAAGAATCCCTTTAAATGATTTCTAGCGTTAGCATTAATCTCATTGGTTTGATGAACATATAGTTCATTATTATGCAAACTATAAATGTTTGCATAATCACCTAAACCTTGTATAGCAATTACCTCATTACCTTTGTCAACCTTAGACCAAAACGTATGCCCCCAAAACTCAATATCATCAATGATAGTAGTATCATCCATAGTCAAATAATGAATGTTTGAGTGGATAACATTAGAGTTTATCATTTGTTCATCAAATGAATTATCACCGATGATGTTATGTCCCCATAGGTCATGATTGCCTGCAACAAACACGACATGTTTGAAATAGTTTGCACATTTCTTGAGAAAGTTTTCAATTTGGTTGATAGTAGGCGAGGTATCAGTAAAAACATCACCAGCCAAACACAAAATCATATCTTTATGATCTGGCTTATCAAATAACTCAAATATGTCATCCATGTTTTTATACATGTCAACATGAAGGTCAGATATGATTGCAAGGATAGGATACATTTGGTGCGCCATGATGTTTAAATAAGTATATCACAATCTATAGTGATAGACAAGTCTCATTAAAGGATAACATATGAAAAAACTATTGCTTATATTGTCTTTGTTAACAACATATACCTATGCAGATTCACATTGCCCTACATTTTACATTGATAAAACTCCTCCTATATCCACTAAGTCATATGAGGAAATGTGTTTTAGTGAGTATGTGGTTGGGTATGATCAGACAAAGTTATTATCGGGGTATTCTGTAGAGGTGATAACTGCCGCTAGTGTAAAACAATCTAATGGTACTATTAGAATAAACTCATTCCATGCTAATAAGGTACTATCAAAGGATAAACGTGTGAAATTAAAAGACTATTTGAATAGTGGGTATGATAAAGGTCATTTAACACCATTTGGCGATATGGTATCAAAACAGGCTCAATATGAGTCTTTCGATTTAGTTAATATGGTTCCACAGAATAAAGTTAATAATGAGCAATTATGGAAACGTCTTGAGATGAATGTGCGACAGTTAGCCACTGATAATGGTACTGTATATATTGTGACAGGGCCGGTAATTGATGGCTCATCAAAAATGCTTAATGGTAGAATACCTATACCTAAGTACATGTATAAAGCAATTTATATTCCATCTACCAAAGTCGCTACTGTATTTTTAGCTGATAACGATGATAGCTGGAATTATAAGTATATTTCGGTAAATCAACTAAAAACATTAACTGGTATTGATGTTTTCCCCACATTGACCGCTATACAAAAGAATTCTGCCATAGCGTTGTTTACCATTAAACGATAACTTAAGATAACCAAAGAGCATCACTATCACTGTTGCTATCATAGATAGCAAACTCTGATATGACTGGTTCATGGTTTATGCCATGTTCGTTTAATTCAGTACAAAAGGCTTTAACCTTTTTATCAAAATCTTCACGATTGGTATAAACACGAATCGTATTCATTCGAGTATTATTAACCTTATTGATATTCTTACTATAATAAGCATCATGGTTCTTACATATTTCGGTAAGAATTTTATTATTAGAATGTACTGCCACATGAGCCTCAAAATAACAATCTCTTGGCATTTTATCTGAACTATTTTGTGGTGCTAATGGATGCCACGGAACAGTTTCTATTTTTATTCTAGATACCATTAAGCCACTACTATCCATTTCATTTGCAATACGATTAGCCTCTGCTAACGCTTCGCTGTTAGTACCAAAGAATTTACTTGAAGTCATATTATCTTCCAACATGATTCCATCAGAAGTCATTAGCTCCAGTGATATAGGTTTAACTCCAATTGATTTACATGCTTCTCTAAAACTTTCTTTGAATGAATCATTATGTGGTAAACAGGTTATATGAATTTCGAATGGGATATTTTTAATATCTTTAAGACGGCCTTCCCTATGTAGAATATCACCCCACTTATTCATTTTAACACGGAACATGTTTTCTAACTGTTCTTCATCAGCACCTGCTTTAAACGCTATAGAAAGGGCTACAAGGGCAACATCTATACATTCTTCTACTATGTTATTAGTTGTAGCATAACGGTGTAAAATACTTGGTTCGTTGGCATAGGCGAGTATAACTCTAGCAAGTTCCCCATGTTCTTCGCCTAGTTTGGCAAAAGTTGCCATAAGATTCTTTTTATCTAGGTTAGTTATTTCTTTTATTTCTGGTAATATATTCATTTTTGCATGAAGGTACGTTTAAAATTGTTTAAAGAATCCTTGTATATTTTTCGTCCAGCTACTTGATTACCATTAACATGTGTGTAGTAATACTCGACTGTTTTCGCATCCATATTAATTATAGCAACTTTGGTACTTGGGGTTGCACGTTTAACCCATATTCCACTATTGCGACGTTTTACGGGTTTATTTGATTTGAAAAATAGTCCTATTATAATGTATAATAGGACTCCTGATACCATTAATAATAGTATGTTTATAACCATTCCATGTTCCATTTTATTAGTCTATTGTAATTAACATCGGGAAATATTTAGGCTTTAATGAGTATCCCCTTGCATTAGAATAGATATAGCTATTCATATACTTCTTAGTATATCGAGTATGCGTATGACCATGACACCAGATGATATTATCAGTCCAAGCTTCATCAAACCATTTATTAGTAGTTTTGTCATTATGGAAATAATAGGTTAGCCAGCTAGTAGGAAATCCTTGGTCATAATATTTTGGCGGAAAATGAGTAGCTACTATTTTAGTTTTTCCATTACCATTTTGTAGAAAATTCTTAATAGAATCTAAAGAGTTCTTGTTTATAGTATTAGTTTCAGAAAACTTTAAATGACCACCATCAATAGATGATAGAATCTTCATATAGTCTTCAATATTTTGTTCTTTAGATTGAGGTGGCATCCATGACCATAATACATCTCCAAATATTTCTATATTGGCATTTGGGACAGTAAAAATAGTTTTACCGTCTAGAAAAATAAGTTTTGGATTATCTCTCAGTTTAAGCTCTTTATAAACATCCTCATACATTTTAGGAATTGTTTGCCCATAAAAATCATGATTACCTAAACAAAACACCACATATTTGAAATAATGTGATAGTTTATTCATCATTCCAACTATATGTTTAGCTGCAAATGGGGTATATGTAAAAGTATCCCCTAAGTTTAATAGGATACGATCTTTATTTTCTTCTCTATCAAATTCTTTTATATCAAAGTTGTTTTCATCAATATGGAGGTCTGATACTAATAAAAAATCCATTATAACCCTTTTTCTGCTCTACTTTGTTTTAATGCTTCTGCAACAATCATTCCGGCAATCATTCGATCACCAAATATCAATTCTAACCCGGTTTCATCAGTCATGATATGCCATTTAAATGTACCACGTTTTTGAATAGCGTACCCCTCACCACGTCTTATAATACGATATTGTACATCTGGATTTATAGTCTGAAATATATGTGCCCATAAAGATATTAATGCTATAAAAGCTAATATTGAAACCGTTCCATATAAAAATAAATTGTCCATATTATAATCCTTTACTTGAAAAAATATCTTTCCACTTTGAACGTATTTTTCTTTACTAATGCTTTCTCAGTGCGTTTTATATTTTTGACATAATCAATAGCTTCTTTCTTTGTTTCATGTGTTTTCAAATCATCCCACACAATCCAACTATCATCACCCCAATAGTTACATTCCCTACGGCTTTTTTGACTTTTATACACTCCATTATCACAAACTACTCTATGTGATAAACAATAGCCATATATAATAGCAATTACAACAGCAGTCAATATAAGTATGAGTAGTGCAACTGGTATAGCAATCATTTAATGTTCTCTTTTAAAAATTGTTTTAGTTTTTGTTTTATTTCAGATTCATCCAACATTTCATATTTCCCAAAATTGAATATCGGAATATCAAACCTTTCTGCACATCTAATGGCAGTAGTAGTTCCACCGACATATTCACCTTTATCCGTATAACATATTAAGAAGTCGGATTTTATGATATTATTTGGATCATGGCCTATTACTTGACATATGTTTCTAGTGTGCAGGTCTTTTGCGTATTGGCTTGAAATGCGGTTATAATGCAGGCAACATTGTTTGACTACATCACGATATGCTTCTAAATCCGGTACTATTCCTTTGTGTTTACTATTTGGAACAACTTTGCTATTTACAACATATACATCTGGTTCAGTAGCACCTATTTCAAAACAAAAATCTGAACCAACAGCACCACCAGAACGCAACGTATACCCAATTTCATCCAAATATTTGGCGGTTATGGTCATTAAGCGACCAATATTATATGGTACACCCCTAGACCCTACGCCGTGTGTAATATTTCTTATGCATAAAAACTCCTATGACACTTAATTGTATCATAGGAGTTTAAAAAATGCAAGTCACCACATGTAATATGTTCTTGGTTTTTGTTTTTTTGGTGGTTTATTGGTTTCGATATAGTATTTTGCAGTTACTAAATCGGTATATCGAATTGGCATATCGTTTTCATCCCTATAATGAACCCATGTGTATACTTTACCATCAAACCCTTTATTCGGGTAAACGCACTGGTTACTTTAAACATGGGATAATAAAACCCATCTACCAAATGGATTTTATATTGTGGGAGAATATGAGAATAATATATGGTTTTAAAAAACCTTGACACCCATTTCGTTTTTGAAATTATAAATGAGCGTATTGCATTCGATTATAATCGAATGCAATATAAAAACCACCTATAATGACTAACAGTAATATATTGAATAATACAAATAGTATTATCATTTCTGGTGTCATGAACATGAGATATAATAGTGTCATTAATAATACTTGACCACTTTTTCTGTTGCAGTTTTTTGTTTTTCAATCAGCCCTTCAACATAATTTTCAGCGTCTTTGAGATTAGTGAAACTGACATACTCAACACAAAACTCAGGCCCGCCTCTTCTAGTGCATTTGATTATATTTTCCCATACATGAAACTCATCACGTTGAAAAAGTTTCTGAGGGTAATAATAGTCATTCTTGACTACGATTCTGTATTTCGGATTTTGTTTTTCACCAAAGCACACTATAGAGCAAATAACAACAATCAAAAATATTAAAATTGCTATACCAACCATAATAAACTCCTAATGTAAAATAGGTAAAGGTGGTCTTATCGACCACCACCATTAATACAAGACTCAAACTCTTTGATCTTAGCTTGAAGGTAAACAAACGAACGATGGTACTTAGCCATTCGCTTCATGTCCTTTTCAGAAACACCCTTCAAACGGAAAATGTCTGAGTTGTGAATCAAATCAGCACGTTTTACCAATGCAGTACGATACGACGAACCGACACGGGGAATGTAATCAACTTCATAATCTTCATGCTTAGAACGGGTCAACATAATCAAATCGGACACGATTTCTTCCGAAAACCCATCAGCACGAAGCATGTCCGCATTGTACTTGGTGTACTTGTGATCTTCAAGAAGATCATGCAACACCGCCAGAATGAGTGTGTGTTCATCTTTGATACCCTGTTCAATCAGGATAAACATGACTTTTAAAGTATGTAACGCATACGGTAGTCCACTATTATCAAATTGATTTTGATGTGCAGTAGTTGCAATAGATAGTGCTTTGGCAAGGTTCATGATGTTTCTCCGGGGTATGCTGTTGTCTATATGGTCATAATACCATTGATTTTGAATGGTGGCAAGTTATTTGTGTTATAAAATGTAAAAAGGGGCGTAATGCCCCTTTTTTATGCAACCATTTGCAACGCAATCTTTTCAACCTTTTTCTTACGTGAACCGTGAGCGGTAAAGCCGATAACAAAATCACGGTCGGAACGTTGACAAATCTTGCAATCCTTGCAAGTAATCTTTTCACTTGCAGGACAACGAACAACCTTGTTACCGTTCGGTGTAAACGTAACCTTTTCCGCATTCATCGGAAGAATTGTAACAACCGGAGCAATACCCATTGCAACATATTCATCAACTTGATCCATATTTTCAGCAGACAAATTGATGGTAAACCCGTTTTCATTAGAATGCTTAATGATATCGGCATTCTTAACCGGATTATGGTGCGTATATGTAAAACCACGCTTGCCTTTGTTAGCTTGAACCAATGCTTTAACATGTTCTTGCACAATCACACCATTATCATCTTGCGCAAAATCACCAGCTTCATTATGACGCCACAAAGTATCCTTTTCAAGACGCTTGATGCTTTTGATAATATCATCAAAAGAGATACCTTTCTTAGCATCATCTTGCCAAGCCCAACCAATAGGGCCGAGTTCAGCATAGCAACCGGCATTTTTCAGGGTGCATGTATCAGGACAATTCTTTTGTGGAGAGCGAGTAACCGGAATGATACCAAGTTTACGATTGCCTTTCAGATTGAAGTTGTACATGTCACTCTCCGTCATTTGATGCGATCATTGTATCATAATTCAGATTTAGTTCAAATGAAAGTTTGTTGCAAACTGTAAACATCATTAGACACTAATCAAGTTTAATGTAGCACGAAGTTTGCAAGAAATTTTATGTAAAGTACATTATAACAAAAAAGCCTTAATATTTCTACTAAGGCTTTGTAAAGTTTTGCAAATCAGATTCGTTTAAATGCTTCACGATCATACAAACGTTCTATGTCTTTTCCTTTGAATGGAATAACATAGCCATTTGTAATACATTCACCACCATCCCAGAAATCTTGTATCCATTTATTAATAACTTCTACTGTAAGATCATCTACATCAAGAGTCGCATATAAACCTACACCAGCATAATATGAGAAATCCATTCTTACATCAGTACGAATATTGATAGTTTTCGTATCAATGACCTCTTGCTTGATAACTTTTGATAAGTTATCATACTCTTCAAAATAATCATTATAATTGACATTACGACTTAATTTACTATATCCAGTTTTAGTTTCTGTTGTGGTGAAATAATCTCTGCCGGAAGGTGCTTTATTAGTACAACGTTTATCAGCTTCCGTAGAAACATAATCGTCAACCGCATCCAGCGCCGCCATATTTTTAGTGATTAGACAGACATTATAAAACATACGATTCTTTTTAGATAAGAAGTATATGTCGCACCACCAACTCATTTGATCAGCATGTTTGATCAGTTCAACATCGCTATTATCAACCTTGTCATCATCCATCAAATGATCTGTATAGAAAAGTCTTCCGGGACGACTGGCAATGCGATTTTTTGTCTTGATATATAGATGGTTGCGCTTTTTGCGAGAGTGTTCGAAATATGTTTTATGCTTATGTTTCATTAAAATTACCCAATTGATAAAACATCCTTGTGGTTAATTCCATTATTCTATATTGTAGTTTACAATATATCTCTTCATTAGTAAACCATCTTCCCTAACATGTTCATCAGAAATTGCATAGTTACTTAAAGAAACCTTTTGACTATCTTGACCTAATGTTAGCAACAATGTCTCTAGTAAAATATTCTTATTGTGGAAATCACGCATTGCATTTTGAGCATCTTCACCGAATTGTAATTGTTGTGTCTTTTCAAACTTATCTTCTGATATGGTTATACCAGAAGATTTAAGTGTTTTTACTTCGGCTTTGCTTAAAATGTCTGATAATTTAATATCCGTCATTCGTCATTATCCCCAAAAACCTTGCGATAAAGTTCCGTCTTACGTTCTGCGTTTGCCTCCACTTCTGCTAGATTTTGCTTATGATAAATCATTACAATTCCGTTGAAATCAGCAGCAGGAATACCAATTTCTTCTTTCATACGCTTGGTAATTTCTTTGCGAAGTTCTTTTTCAGACTCAATACGAATAATGCTATTAGCTGATTCTTTAGCAGCATTTTCGATAGTCTTTAACGTCTTTTCATCAGAAGGCATGACAAATGGTTCATCCTTCTTGCGACCACGTTTACCCTTTACATTATTTAAATCAGTCATTTTATGTCCTTTATGTTAATTGTTTACGTTTATATTAATATTCAAATCGGCATTAGCATTTTTACCCATACGGAGATTTGTAGTTGCTCCTGAATATGTTCTAGCCGCTAATGTAGCACCAATACCTGTGGCAGCATATGCAGAAACGGAATTCAAGGATGAATTGACGTTAATACCAAATGTAGAGGCTACCGAGAATGCGTCTTGGTTAGCACCCAAATAAATGAATGACCATTCATCATTTTGGGCAGATTCTGTTAATATTTTTACAACATCATTTGTGTATTCATGGCTTGAATTTTCTTCGCCGTCTGTTAGAATAACAACAATAACTTTTTCTGCCCAACCTTCTTTATGGATACGCATCTTTTGTTCAACTAAGGTTTTACCAATAGCATCTAAAAGTGCGGTAGAACCACGAGGTACAAACACGGTATCATTTAATTCTGGAACTTCATTGATGTCACGAGCCTGATAGACAATTTCATAATAGCTATCAAATTGTGCTAGGGTTACTTTTGCGCTTCCGGGGATTTGTTTTTGTTCATTTATAAACGCATTAAAGCCGCCAATAGTATCATTTTTAATAGATGCCATTGATCCTGAACGATCTAATATACATAGTATTTCTGTATTCATTTTTATATCCTTTTATTGTTATTGTATTTTACATGATGATACAAATAAAGTCAATCTATTTGTATCATCATAATAATCATTTGATTGTGAAATTAATACATTGGCTAAAATTCATTGCGTCACTGTGTTTTCCATTATAGTTGGGCGCATTATCAGACAAGTATTTTTCAACTTTATCCCATGCTACAACTTGGCTGGTTGCCTCATAAAATGCACACAAAACACCGTTAAGTAGGAATGGTGACACCATCACACATGTTCGTATATTAGTGCCATTAATAGGGTCTGAATAGAATCCGACCCCATAATTTCCCGTAATAAAGTCTAATTTTTCGCATCCTATTCCATTAACATCGCTGGTTTCAGAATGCATTTTCCACAAGAAAAATTGTTCTGTACGGGTTGCTTCAACCCAATATTGTACCTTTTCGAGTAGTTCTTCAATGCTATAATGGGGAACAATCTTTGCTGATTTCATGATAACTCATGGTAGAATGTGTTGGGACTCAATTATACTACATCACCAATATTATTACAAGTGCTATAGGTAGTCTGCGATATTACTATATTGATGGACTTCTATGCCCTTAGAAACAAGGTATTCGATAGGAGCAGTATCTCTATATGGGGTGACGTAATAAACCTCTTTAATGCCGCACTGAACGATTGCTACGGCACATTCCATACACGGACTATGTGATACGAAAATGGAAGCCCCTTCTGTTGTTTCATGACTTCTAGCACACTTATAGATAGCATTCTTTTCGGCATGGATAATTCCGGGTCTAGTAACCCCATCTAATTCACAAATATTATTATCGCCTATAGCACTTCCGTTATAACCATATGATAGAATAGAACTACCTTTGACGATAACAGCGCCTACTTTAAGTCGTTCGCAATAAGACATTTGGGCGACATTTTGTATGAATTGGTAATATAATTTTATTTCTTTTAGTTTCATTTTAATTATTAGATAATACGTGTTCATGGTCATCCAAAAAATAATTTGGATGAGTATTTGTTACAGCTACTTGCGATTTATTCTTGATGAAATACCATGTGATATGACCATCATGATATAAATCGCCCGTGTAAGTAAAGCGTGGGTTTAATTCATATACCTGACCTATGATATCTGTATTGGTTGATATGTAATACATGTGTTATACCTTTAATGTATCATAAAAATTTTCGATTTCTTTTTTAATTTCTGGATAGTAGAAATGTTGTGATAATGCAAACTCAGCCATAGTCTTTCTATCTATAGTTCCAAACTTATTCTTTGTTTCATTCGTCAATCCAATTCCAAAAATATCTAATGGTGACAAAGACATTGTAAGGTCTATGTCTCGCATTACTTTTTGTGTATTAGTTAATGCTTCATGAACGAATGGGTATTCAGTAACTCGGATGGTGTCATAAACATCACGAACAAATGATGATTTTAGATATAAACTTTTTAAAGAGTCCGAATTGTAGAAATATTGGCAGAACTTATTGGTATTAAGATATTTCTCCAATTCAACTAATGCACGACTGATATTTTCAGAATCTGATAATTCACCAAATGAATGTGCAAAGTCATGGAACATAGTAGCAAAGAATAATACAGTTCGTTCATATTGACTAAGATCAATATGTGTGGCGAATTGATATGCTAATGAGGTTACATGTCCCATATGACACCAATTATGATACGTAATCATATGTTCATCGGTCTTTGGCATATATGCGTATACAGGATTTAGATTAATCCATTCCTGTATAAACTCATTATAATCTTCTTCTTCATTAACTAGGAATAATGAATATGCAACTACTCGAACATCATATAAAATATCTTTTTTTGTTTTTGGAACATTAAGTAGACACATATTAATCTCTGGGGTTAGCTATTTGGAGTAATATATCAGCATGACATTTCTTTGGATGACAGCAACAAACCAAATGTTTGTTATGTAATTCAGCTTTTATACAATCACGGAGGTATTTGTTATCATCACTATAAACCCATTTCTCATATAAGTCAAGTACCATGTCACGATTGTTATTATAGTCAGAAAGACGAAATGGGTTTGAGAATTTTGAAGGGCGCATGACAGATATAGCATCTTTTGGGATGTCTTTATCTAATTTTATATTGTATACTCTTGGATAAAAGAATACTTCATCTAAATTCAATGAGGTCATCTACTGTAAATCCTTTAGGAAACCTTCTTGCATTTCTTTTAATACTATTTTCAAGTTGTTGTATACTATCTTTATACTTATTATCCGTATCAATTCCGGTATAACCAACTTCCCAATAATGTTTCAATAATATTCTACGAACATCATTCATATCATGTGGTCTATCATGTTTTAAAACAGTTCCATAATATTCTTCATAATATTCATCACAATCATATGAATAACATGAACCTGATTCTATATTAAAACCTATGATAAAATGATGAAACCCCTTATCTAAGGTTTTTAACTCTATCGTTTCGGATAGATCATTATATGGGCTAATATATTCTAAAATTGCTTCGTGTATCCATGAGGTATATTGAAAATCGTCATTGAATCCAGTCATGAAATAATTATGTTCGAATACTTCAAACGAATCTTCTATCACTCTTAATGTAATATTGATAAGAGCAATATGTTTATCCAAAATACTTCTATCAGTCATCTATAATCTTCCAATCATCTTCCTCTGGGGTTGGAACTGTATAGTTTTGGATATACCCATCAGAATCTATTTTGAAAATGATATAGTCACCCCATCCAGAATCCCCATGACAAAGAAACTTATTAGGGACATATTCATCTTCACGTCCTAAAATACGCACGCCATTATTATCCAATAGGTAATATGACCCAGCATCGCATACCTTATAATGAATAGATGCTGTATTACCGATAGGCCAATCTATAACCTTTCCTGTTTCCAATTCGATGATAGGACACCACATACCACTTTTTATAAATGGCATTTTCATCGTTTCATCATAGTCATCGTTTAATTTTGAATCTTCCCAATAACGGACGCCAGCATAAACACTGATATATTTTGTATTTTTAACAACATCATCAAATTGCTTCATTTTAATACTCAATATAAGTTTTCACTATACAATGTTCCACCTTTCGACGTATCACCGCCACATCTACGAATTACTTGATTCGCATTATTAGCGACAACCCATGCCTCTTGGCGAGTCAAGAAATTATAATGATTATCTAAGAACCCTTGCTCATCATCAAACTCAAGTATTTTATCTGTGTCACCATCAAAATACTGATTGCAAATATCATCCCAATGACGCACTGACGCAATAATTTTACCAGTCTTTCGATCACGCATGGCAGCACATACAATACGTCTTTCCACGTTTTCACCCCTATTGATAAATCAGACCAGTTTAACACACTTTTTTTGAAAAAGAAATCAAAATCTTTCCCGGAGTTTCTAACCCATTCTATTGCATAGTTACGTTCATGAATAAGATTTCTTAAATCATCACTATATCCAAACCTAAACGCCCATTTGAATGCTATTCTTGAACTTTTTATAAGTCTTTTAAGTCTTGGGTCTGGGTCTATGTGATATGCCCATTTATATGCGGACTCTTCATCTTGGAACATTTCTTTGACTTCTTCGTAACTTAGTTCACGAATTAGTGTCAGTTCTGTACATGCATGCTTTGAATCATAAAAGTTTCCTATTATGTCACCACCAGCTTCTACTTCAAAGAATCTTGGATTAGTTTTGAATTTATAATATGTTAGGCAATCGTCTATTTTGGTGCATACATGGAATCCTTGACGCTTTAATATAGGTTTGCCGTCAAAAATGTGTTTGTAGTTTTCTTTATATTGATGTCCTAAACAGGTAAGGTCTTGCTCAAACGCTTTGTAACCTTTCATCATATACTCTCTATCATTTGAAAAATTTCTTTTTCTGTTGGAGTCAAGCAACGGTTCAGAAACCATGTGTTATATTTTTGTTGCTTTGATGATATATTCAAGCGATAAATCAACTCTTGGAGGTCTTTCCAGTTTTTTGATTTACACAATTCGAGAACCGTGTGTTTATAGTGCGGTTTCCTATCGTCATCAACGTCAACGCTAGAATTTATGACATAATACCATAAACCCCTATCCGCTATATTTGACAGCGGTTGTAAATTGAAAATTGTTTCTAAATTATTTTCAATATTGTATTCCAGTGGCATATAATGTTGATAAGGGTTTAGTTCAGTATTACCATATACAACAATGTCGGTTTTATAGAAACTGATATGTAATGGTCTTTCGACATTATCAGTGCCTATATTTGGCTTGACACGAAAATAGCCATACGCAAAAAAGTTAAAGTGTTTCATTCTTGAATATAATGTTCGGAAAATTCTTTATTGGCGTTTTTAGCATGATGGAAAAAGTCTAAACTACCACTAATCCCATATTCATGATAAAACTTTTCATTTTCTTTGTATTTGATAACGCAATCAAAGGTCATTGAACCATACCCCTGACGCCTTTTTGCTTTGCGGGTGAATGACTGTACACGGGAACATCTTTCTTGGAGGCTGATAGACATTGGTACATTATCTTCAAACAGCACCGCTATAGTCGCTTTATGGGGATTCTGGCGTATTTCACGCAATGAATGACTCATTTCCCATCCACTGACAAAAAGGCGGTTTTTAAGGGCTATAGAGGCCAAGGAGGGGCATTCATTACCAGTTGCAACTAAGATATGAATATTCTTTGTCTTTAGGGATAATTTTAATCATGATAACCTAAATGAGAACGGGTACTTAGTACCCGTTTAGTTAGTTGTTAAGATTTATAAGGGTATTGCTATCTTTACCCAAAACAGTGGTAGGCATAACACCATCCCATTTTTCAATTGCTTTAAGTTTGACGTATTCAGCGCCACCCTGTTCCTTGATAGCTTGGGTTTGAATGCGTATTGCCTCTGCTCTCTTGGTGGTGAAAGCTTGATCGGTATAATCGTTGATGACAATATCAAAGTCCTTCAAATCAAGTTTAGGAAATCCAGCAAGGCGTAACCAGAATCCACTATAAGGCTTATCAAGCATAGTCTTATAGGTACGACGAATATCAAGCATTTCACGTTGAGAAGATTCGAAACGGGTACGTTCAGATTCAATCAATTGTGCTAACTTATTATAAACCGAAACATCTGCCGTTGGGTTTTGTTCCTGAAAGAATTGAATAGTTGCCTTAGAGCCACCATCGCCATAGCGAGATTTATTAGCAAGTTCAATTAACTTTCCCTGTGCATCTGTACTCATTCGGGCAGTCTGGGCAATTTCCTTAACGGAGGTTGAAAAGTTTGCCATGACATTCTTATTATCATCACGCTTAGTTTCTAGTTGATTTTCAATAGTAGCACCTTGATTAGCATAGCTGAAATATGTGCTAACACCAAAAACAACTGCACCACCAAATGCAACTAGAAGAAAGATGATTACTGGGAGAATAGAACCACGTTGGAATTTCATTTATAGTACCTTTGTTGAAAGAGATTATAGTGTATCATATAATTATGTGATGCACAATTGTTTTTACATAACATCTTCACGAATACACCAGATAGTTAAACCAATGCTTAATAACATGCATATAATCAATGCCCACATCAGTTTTTCCGTGGCTGGCTCTACTTCATTTTGGAGATATTCAAAGTCTTTCATATGTTTACGTTGATAATATGCACTTACATCAGTTTCAATAACATCCAATAGTCTTTTGGTGTTAGTGATGTTGCCTACACTCTTTAAATCATCACGTAACTTAATGTAGACCATTTCATTAGATGACCACCCAAATGTCTTTACCCATTGAATATTATATGTTTTATCAACCCCAATGTTAATAATAAGGTCATTTTTCTTCCCACCAAGCCATTTATTACGGACACCATAACTAAATTCTTCCTGCTGGTTGGTGAATACTAAGACGATGTTTACTTGCTTTTTTCCACCAATACGGGATAATACATAACTGAGTCCATTATCCAATTCTGCCTTGTTGGGAATGTTTGCGCCGATATCAACAACACGATTGATTTTATACATGTCATAGATGTTTGACGGGTATTCCGGAACCAGTGCAGAATAATTTTTGTACTGTTCAAGATTAAACAAAGACGCCTTTGCACCACGCACATAATTGGTATAAGAACTTGTTTTGGAAACAGGATCACCAGTATTCACAATAGTCCAGCGTTGTGGCTCTTGCAAACCTTGACGGTCAATAGTGTCAACTGTATAATTACCAATTGTTGTTAATACATCCCAATCGACGTCAAAGCGATGTTCATAACACGTAGAACAATGCTTAGTGGTTGATCTTGTCCCATTAGAACTTCTGCTAGTAGTATAATAACAGTTGCACTCATAGCTATGGCGACAAGACACTTCATCACGTTCTTTTTTAGTCACATATCCATTCAAGATTTCAACATCTGAGGTTTCCTGATAATAAAATGTTGCATAAAGAGAACACATTAGAATAACTGGAGCAATGGAACATAAGGCAGTTTCACGCCACGTTAACTCTTTTTTAAACCAATATTTTGTAATAAGAGGAATTCCAAGTGGAATTAGGCAAAGCAAAAATAGTAACATGGTTATCCTAAATTATTTGTTTAGTGTAACAACAACGAAGTCGGTGTAGTCTGATGGGTCATAACAATCATACCCCAAACAATGAGTATGAATATGTTCAGCACCGATAGTAATATTAGAAAGATCAATACTATCTCCCCATTTTTCTTTCACACGATCAATAATGTCTTGCAACGAGTCATTTATACCTTCTACGATATAAAAACGGTTGTTGGTTTCATCAGGCCAAAAATCAGTGATGGTAGTACCCAAACGAGTTGAATAACCCATATTAAAATACCAAGTATGTTGTCGATGATGTTATTATAAATGAAAAAAGGCTTCATTGGAAGCCTTTTTGTGTTACAGTTTGTTATCAAGCCAGACCATTAGCTTCTGCTTCACGCTGGAAGAAATATTGTTTAGCAATATCAGAAACCTTACTATTAATATCCTTCATATCAAGACCGGCTTCGGCAATAGTTAATGAATCTTCTTTGATAATATCTCTCATCACTGCTTTAATAAAATCACCCATCTTCTTACGATCAATAAACCCACCATTCATAAGATCACAAGATTCAGTAAGCATTTGATCGAGACGCCATTCTGGAGTTACTTTATCAGCAATATCAATGATATTAGCCAACTTCTCATCATCAACCGGGCGAACTACCTTTACCTTTCCACCACTGGCATGCTCAGTCCCCTTTGACTTAAAGCAATGGCGAATTCCATCTACAAATGCGGTGAACACAACACCTTCACCAATAGTATTAGGGAATCCAAACGCCTTAGCAACAGGACATTCCTTTTCAATTGCTTCGGTGATTTCTACAATACGATTTTGAATCAATTGAGGATTATTGAAGTCGATAGTAATCTTGTATGTCTCGAAATCAAAAATGTTATAAATTTTATTTTCAGGAGACTTCTTAACATTGGCAATATCTTCAATCCAATATGCGGAAAAATCTTCGTCTTGAGGTTTGGAAATCTTTACCCCAAAAATGAAAAAAGTTTTGGGGATATTTTCAAGACCAACCTTTTTTTGAATATTTCCACCGGCCCATTCGCCGTAAATCGTGATGGTGAAAGTATTCAGATCAATACCATGCTTTTGTGCAATATCTTCAATAATGGCACGAAAAACATCTTGCTTGGCATTGGCAAAAAACGCAAACCCGGCATTGTCCTTTTCAGTGGTGATGATATTTTCACGGGACTGAAACCACATACCATCTTGATTATTATAACACACCGCCCCGTTGGAGTTATGAACTAAGACGCCATTGGCGAAGAAGTTATTAGTATTTTCCACACTAATGTCAAACATGATTTCAACGGGGTGTTCTTCAATTCGTAATAGTTTCATACTTTGCTCTGCCTAGTGACCAATTTTGACTAATATACCACTTAACATCTTTAACATCAACCATTTTATTTCTTTTTTCTGTATCAGAATGTATCCATTGTTTTTTACGTTCGTTTATGATTATATTATGTTCAACATCATGACCTAAAAAGGTTTTTATTTTGTTTAATGATGTTAATTTGTCATTAAGCCATTCATGTTCCCATATTATCAAAACATTATATCCTTGTCTTCTTAAAAAGAATATTCTTTTTCTATCAATTACCCATTTTTCTCTTGCTGTTTTTTTGATAGCAGTTATGTATTGGTCAGGAGAATACTTACGTGGATTCGCATGCCATATATCACCATAATACTCTATAATTAATTTTTTATCTGGATTACACAAATCACACTTTAAACTAGAAATTTGATACTCCATTATAAATCCATATTTTTCTAAGAATGAATGTAATTCCATTTGTGGTTTTGAAACATATCCTATTTTACTATTTTGATATATTTTTTTATAGAGTTGTTCTTTATACTCAGGATTATTGTTTAATTTGTTTTGATGTATTTTGTTTGCTGCAATACGTTGTTGACGAAATGTTTCATATTGCTCTGGTGACATATTATCGACACGTTCTTTAGAAAATCTTCCAGCATTAGGTTTTAATTTTCCGTTTTCGTCATATTGCCCTTTCATAGTCGCATAACGTGCTAATAAACTTCTTGAACATTTACCACATTGCACTAAATTAATTATGTTAAATCTATTTTTAAAAATATTATATTTTTCATCTTTTAAAATACCACAAGATTCACATTTATATTCTATGTGACTCGGCCACAATTTACATTGGTTGCTTATTTGATTGGTGTTTTTTAAAAAGGTTAATTTACAAAATTCATTTTTAATTATCATGATGTTAGTTCCGTGTATTTGTTTTTATATTTACACGGAACTAACGATGTTTTAGTCAATGTCTAAAATAAACTCATCATTTTCGGTAAGATATTGCGCTTCTACCCATCCACGATTTTTAGTAAAAAATTGGTGATCTTTAGTACAAATAATTTCACGATCATCAAAAACCAATTTACACCAATCCTTATTACCACTATTTTTCATTGTGTGAGTAACTTTTTGTGGAGTGCGTTTTTGATTTTCAATATCATATGATAAAACATAATCACCAACCTGAATATCAGAAATAGCAACAGTTTCACCATTTGCAAGTGTTACCAGCGTATTTTCATGGAAACACCCGTGACACTTGACCGTACCAGTGAAATCAATAACAGGTTTTGGCTTGTTTCCATCATAGACAGCTTGGTCATTTTCGTCCTGCCCAACATAATTGTATTGGCGAAGGATGGTTCCGACAATAGCTTTAAATTGTTCGGTAGAAGGATACTTAATCATCTTTTGCATTTCAAAAATCTCTACTCAGTTGTATTAGGTGTATTGTAAGTCAAATAATTCTTTCATTCAATAGCATTTTACAATTGGTAACAACTTCTTCAAACTCAGAAATCATTTCATCTAAATTATGATTTCTGACTACGGTATCAGAAGGCAACAATTTCATAAACTCATGATATACGAAAGAAATATTATAACATAGTTGCACAATCCATTTTGGTGTTTGTTCATTCATATTATAACAAATAGCATATCCTTTGCTAATAGGATATGGTAAAACATCATCAATATTAGTACGTTTCAACCAGTCATAAACAGATTGGTTATATGTGGTTAATTGATTTCGCAATGAATCAATTGTTAATTCATTTTCTGTTATTGGTGCTGCATCAAATAGAGACTTCATTTCTTTAAAGTTTCTATCACTGGTTTTTTTAATGAAATCGCTAAATGGTTCTAGTGTTAGTCTTTCATGAAAAGACAATCCAATTGATAATGAATCTTTCAATGATCTTACAAAAAAATCTATGGCAATCGCATTTCTGGAGTTTTCATAATCAATTTTGTTCTTTTTAAGAACATTTTCTATTGGTATCTCTTTATTACCAAGGTATTCACAAATGGTATTGTTTTTATAACTATATCCATTTCCATTAACAAAGAAAATGTGTTCCAAAACCCTTAGTGGATTTGGATAAATTGAAGCATATTTTAACATAAGGTAATCGATATAATTGACTACCCCTAATGGTATTTCATATTTCATAATAATTTCAAGGTTTTAATAATGGCTGGTAACGGGTATTCACTTCGTTAGGAAACCAAACTGTCCATAAACATTCCATCGTAGGTGCGCCCTTAACACCATTTTCTCTTTGATCGAAAAGAAAATCTGGTCGCCATGTTAACGGAAGTACCCAAGCTGGTGGATATTCTAAAAATAGCTTATAGCGTTTCTTAGCATGCCAATATTGTGATTTTAATAACATTGCAACAATAGGAGAAGTTTGTAATGACTTTATAATAAACTGTTCAGATATATTGAACGGAGGGTTGGTAATAATGGCATCACATGATAAACGATTACATGTAAGAAAGTCTACACCACCAATACCATATCCAGTGTGTCTTAGATCGGTTGATATTACGCTATGACCATATGATTTGATAACTTCTGACATATGACCTTCACCGCATGCAGGTTCCCATATATTGCTGTAGTCAAGTTTCAGAAAATCAAGTAATGCTTTAGTAACATCTGGTGGGGTTGGATAATAATCAAGTTCTCTACGATTTCCTTGATTACCGCCATTGGCAATAGTTACTGTCATAATTATTCTCCACCAACAAAGGTAATCCCATATGACTTTGCTTGTTTGATCAATGCTTCTTTAAAATCAGTTTTATATTCATCACTATCCATATTAAGCGGCCATCTAGGGACATTAATGACATCCATAAGAGCATCTGCTAAAATATCACGGACATATGTATCGGACATACACCCAAGATAATTTTCATAGGCGAGTAGTAATTCATGTTTAAATGCCTTTTTAATTACATCAACAGGCATATTCAACCCAAAGTAATCATAACATACTAAAATAGCCTTTTCAAATACGGTATCATCACATGAGTCAATGTATGAATCAATATCAGGGATAATATCACTATTGTTGTAGAGATATTCACAAAAACTTCCGGCATATTGTTCGGTTACAATTTTTTCAATGGTGTCAAATAGACTCATATTATACCTTTAAATTATTTCTGGATATATTGAAAAATGTTTCGTCTTTCTCAATTCCAATAAAGTTTCTATCATTTCGAGTTGCTGCTAAACCACATGAACCACTTCCCATACAGAAATCTAATACCGTATCACCGGCAATACTATAGGTTTTAATTAAGTATGTTAATAAATCAATTGGTTTTTGTGTTGGGTGCTGTAAATTACTATTTGGATTTGCAAACTCTAACACTTGTCTAGGATAATTTTTTGCAGTGATTTTTCGGGTCAGCTTATGATTTTTTCTGGTTGGATTAACCCCATTGTCCGAAAAATAAAGTGATGGCCTTGACCATTCTATATCGCATACTTCTAATCCTTGTGGAAAATATGGCATATTAGTTGTGGAGCCATTAGCAGTATTTCCACTAGAGAATACCATTATAGTTTCTATATCTTTTAATGGCTTTAATTTCGCATTAGTAAACCCACTAGGTCTACTTTTCTTCCAATATAAATCATATTTGTATTGTTTTATATTTGAGCATCTAACCAAACTTGAGAATGGTTCGTCTCCAAATAATATAATAGTTTTATTTGGTTTTATAATACGTTTTAATTCTACCCACAGGGGTTCTAGTGGGATTATTAAGTCCCACTTGCATGATGTTGTGCCATATGGAGGGTCTGCTAATATTAAGTCAACCGAATGATCTGGTATGGTTTTTAAAATATCTAGACAGTCTCCATGATATAACGATATACTCAATCATAGCTCCTGCAAAATACCTTTTCACGCACGGTTCCTTCTTCATTATAAATGACAAACTTTTCGCCATCATAATGTACTTTTACCCATTCGGAATCATCAGTATTGTATAGTGATAAATCAATACCAACCACCGCATCCAGATCATCTTCCATATTCATGGTTAAGCGCAATACTTCTTGCGCATATGGGATATACTTATCCAGAGATGAATAGTCTTTTGTAACATTTGGTTCTGTCATTTCATACACTCGAATACTTCACGTTCACATTTAACATCTTCCCAACCATCAATATATCCTAATTGGGTAGCTTTTTCAACTGCTTTGTCAATAGCTTTGTGATAGTCTGCTACCGTGGCATCTAACTCAATATAGAGTGGCTGTCCCTTATACAAACTCAATTCAACCGCATAGTATTTGGTGGCACTCATTCCATTCTCCCTATAGTGATATGAAGTGGTTTGTTACTATCAAACCCAAGTTCTTGACGGATTTCATCAAGTTCTGGTGATACAACAGGCAAGCACCAAAACTTCCATTGTTGGTAAACATCTGGGGTGTATGTTACAGTAATGATCTTTCCTTCATGTGCTTTCCACTTGTCAAGAAATTCTTTCTTTACTGGAGTACGACCATCCAAAATTGTGATGTGGCAACCATAGGCGGGTGGCGCAAGTTTTAGACCAAAGCGGCGATAAATCCAATGTCGATAATAAGTACCAACATTATCAGGTACTTCTAACACCAAAAAAAACTCATCATGATTGCGAGTCTTCTTTAGCTTATCACGCTTAGGATTGTAAACAATCTTTCCTTTGATTTGTAGGGTTTGCTTCATGATGCACCATAAAATTCTTGATGTGTTTAGTATATCAAAATCAATTTCATGTTGTGTTAAGATTTGTTAAAGAGGTTTATTTGTTCTTGTATATGTGGGGCATTACGATGATACATGCGATTTGTCATAGAGCATGTTGCTAAAATTATTTTTTCAATTTTAGGATTACTGGTGAATATTTGAATATGATTATCAGATAATGGATGTATTGATATAGTATTACCCATTATATCAATACACTCATAATAGTCATCAAACATAATATTCATTTGTGGTTTTCTATAGCATAATTGGCTAACGCATCAGCCTGTTCATTTCCCGGAATACCTGAATGACCCTTAACCCATTTCCACTGGATATCATGCATTTGTGTAACTGTATCAAGGTCTTTCCATAATTCAGCATTCTTTACTGCCTCACCTGTAGAAGACTTCCATCCTCTCTTTTTCCAGCCCGCCATCCACTCTGTAATGCCTTTAATGACATAATTAGAGTCTGTGTATATGGTAACATTACATGGCTTTATAAGTGCCTTTAAAGCCATTATAGCGGCTGTCAATTCCATCTTGTTATTAGTAGTTTTAGGTGAGTAACCATGTAATGTTTTAGTAACACCTTTACACTCAAGTACAGCACCCCAACCACCTTTGCCGGGATTGCCTTTACAAGCGCCATCACAATAGATGACTACATCAAGATTTGTTTCAACCATTTTATTTCTCAATTGAGTCTTTATGATAGACTTAAACGACTATCATTTATTTTAACAGCATATGAGTTTTTTGCAACCCATTCATCAAATTTTTTTACAGTCTTATAGGCTAACCACCCACTATAAGTACATGCCTGAAACCCATGTTCCCCGTTTTTTAAACATTTACACACTAGATTATGTGATAATAGTGTATCTCTGCCTATAGGAGAAATTATATCACCATCATGAATAATGCCATCAGTCCCTTTGTCAAAAAACTGTCTTAGAACATCAATTGAACTATCTTTCTTAAAATATAGGACATATATTTCACCGTATATGTTCATATAATCTTTATATTCGGATGGTGTCATTAATGAGGTAACACCAAAAACATCATTAAAAATATTTGTATATTGCACACAATTCAACATTTTCCAACCTCTAAACTTTGGTAAACTATCGCCCATAGTTCATTAATAGTATAACTAGATTTAAAAGGGCAATAATCTACTTCTGATTTATCTTTAATAAGAACAACAGCAGACTCATATTTTGGCGGTATCATGGTAAGTTCCGTTATACATATACCATTATTGGAAACTGTATGAAACTCTTTAGGATAACGATAATAACTGCTACCAGCATAATAAGTTATATCCATTAGCTTTTTAACGGATACTTTATTATCAATCAATTCGTTAGATACACCTGCTTTACATTTTGAAATCTTTACAAAATAATCATTACCTTCAACTATTTTATACAGTTCTTCATGTAATTCGCCATAAAGTATTTTGGATTTGAAAGTGCAGCGATGATTGTGTATATCGTCTATTGAAGTTTTTTCCAAATATGGGTGGTAGAAATGATATCTTAGCTTTTCATTTATTTTTATTTGAACAAAACCAAGCCCAAAGTATTGTATAATTTGAGCACTGTTTTTAAATTCGTCTATAGTTGGTATCATTCTACACTATCAATTAATTTAATAATATCACCTTTAGTAGAACCACCCACTTTAGATGCCTTAATAACGCCATCTTGTAAAACAAATAATGCAGGAATATTTCTCACTGAATATTGTTTAGTTAAAGCCAAATTTTGTTCAACATCTATTTTAATAATTGTAATATCACTTCTTTCCTCTGAAATAGAATCTAGATATGGTGAAATCATTTTGCATGGGCCACAAAATCCTGCAAAAAAATCTAATAAGAATTTACCTGTATTAATATCAGGCATATTATCTTCTGTTACGTATATTATTTTTGACATATTAAATCTCCATATAATTTTTTGAGTTTGTATAATGATATGTTAAGTTCCACTGTTGCGTGTTTTATGCTATTATATGTTAATGATTGTATACAAAGCGTTCAACAGCACTTTCGTAAACGCCGTCCATAAATTCCTTGATTTGCTTTCCAACCAAACCATCGGGGATGGTTGTTTCCTTCAATGTTCTACGAACACAATCCGCACATTCAGCAACAAAGGTAGTGAATGATGTATCATTGTCGTAAACTGCCATCATACGCAAAAAGGTTTCCAGCAAAACCGGACGACGAACAATATCCATATCTTTCAGTAAACGCATCATACCACGGAAAACATAATCCTTTTCACCGTCCATCCATGCATTAGTGTAAGCACCAAAATCGTTGTATTGACGGTTCGTCTTTTCCAGAATCAATTTGAAGTTGGCAGGCAACTTAAACTTTTCTTCAAAACGCTCCAAACTTGCACCAGTCATAGAAAAAACCAGATACAGCAACTTATCTTCCGGAGTAGAAAACTTGTCAATATTAGTTGACATGATTTTCAAAATTTCAACATCAACCGGGATTACTCCGAAAGTAGGAGCCAAACCACCAACAGAAGCGATAGTTTGAACAAACTTGCTGGCATGGGTTTCACTCATTGCCTTCATAAACTCGGTGAAGATACGTTCATCAGCCAGACTAGCATAATCGTCAGTCCAAACCAGATCGGACATCATCTTCAACGTGTCAGCATGTACAACAAACCCATAACGAGCCGCAAAACGAGCAACACGCAGAACACGCAAAGGGTCTTCTGCAAAGTGCTTAGACACATGACGAATAACACCATCCTTAATGTCTTGAATACCACCATGCGGGTCAATGTACTGTCCAGTTTCTTCATCAAATGCAATTGCATTCATCGTGCAATCACGGCGTGCGCTGTCAGAAACCAAAGATAAAAAATCATGTAGGAGCATTTATTCTCATATCTCTGCTATATAGTGTTGTGACCATTATACAAGGATAATGCGGATATGTCAAACGAAAATAAAATTTTATCAATATTTTTACAACATATTGATGCCGACAAAGTTAATATTACTTTATTAAAAAAATATATACAATATTGTATTGATAATAATAAAACAAAAGAAAAAGGTAAAACTAGCTTTCATCATATATTGCCTAGAGGGAATAAAACCCCATTCAATCAATACGAAAACCTAACTATTAATGCTTGGAATGGAGTACACTTAACATATTATGAACATTATTATGCACATTATTTGCTTTCAAATGCGATAGAATTACCAATTTATCTATACATTTTTATAGCAATGCATAATAAAGATAGAAAATTAAAACGAATATTAGAATCTGAACTTATACCACAGGATGAATATAATACATTGATGTGTAAAAGAAATAAAAACATATCAGAAAATATGTTAACTATAATTAATCATAATGGTGAATATATGACTAAAGCAAAACTTAGTGCATTAAACAGAAAAATAACACCAGAACAATTAGAAAAAATGTCTAATAGAATGAAAGGAGATAATAATTTAGTACATGATAAAAACATCATAGATCGTATAAGAAAAACTAAACTTGAAACATATATAAATGGAAAAAACTTAGATACTATTTCAGCGGAAAGAGCTGCGGCAACAATGAAAAAAGAATTTGTAGATGAAAGTGGAAATATTACCACAATTTATAAAATTAATGGTAAAAAACTTTCTAAGCATCTTAATACAGAAATAACATTAGAGAATGGTACTGTAACCACAGTCGCTAAAGAGAGGAATAAAGCAAAAGGTATTAAAATGAGAGAAATAGGTAAAAAATATATTTTGAAAAATATATTTGACGAGACATTTTCTGTTATAAAAGATGCAATTGAAATACGTGAAATATCACCCGGATTAGAATCTAAAACAAAAGAAAACTATTTGGGAAAAAGTAAGTTTGGATATAATCATTTTATGAAAATAAACAAACCTACTTTGATTGGATTATATGTCGAAATGCTTCAACCAAATCACGAACATCATAGTCATCATCCTCATTAAACCCAATTTCAATAAACTTTTTTAGTAAGTTTTTATCTACCAATGTATCTGGACTATAATTACATGTAAACCCCTTGTAGCCTACACCAACTTTGCGTTCGACACGGGCCAGAGCGTATTCATCACCAGTTTGAGGATGCAGAAATACGGGGAATGCCTCACCAACCGAAACAAATCCAAGAGACAACATTTCTTCTGGGGTGGAGCCAACAACCAAATAATCAGTGTCTTTAGGCGTCAACCCAAGCAATGTATCTCTACACCATCCACCAACTTTATAAACTTTCATACAAGTCACCATTTTACCGTTATGCCAATTATACACTAACAGATAGAAAACGCAAGTGAAAATTAACATGCATGCTTCATAACACCTCTTTGTGCACAATTGTCAGCATATCTACACTTCCATCCTTTATGTGACTTACGTGGATTTCGTTTCCCTGATGGTATTCTTCCGGTGGCCATTTCTGACATTGCGGTAATTGATAGCGAATGTATTTTACAAAAATTACTTAAATTAAAAACTTCATGTTCAAGACCATTAGTATCCGTTACAATATAATGCCTAGATAATGAATACTCCAAATTATATTGCATATTACACCATTCTAAGTTTTCATAATGATTATTTCTACGGTTTTCATCTTTATGATTTACAATTGTATAATTATATGGATTTTCAACGAAAGCATTTGCAACTAATACATGTATAGGAAACCTAAAAGTTTCACCATCTTTACAAAGCGTAATGCGCAGATATCCATCACGCATATATTCAGGCTTTAATATTTTTTCTCGTAAATTAACAGTTCCATTAATCGGGTGGTGTATATTTCTTTTACAAGATTTAACTACACCACCATTACTTATTTCATAAAGCCCTATAAATCCATTTATTTCTTTCCATTCCATCTACTATACACATCCTATTGTTCAAAAAAGACATTGATGCAACGCAAATATTGTTCATCACGTTCCATCTGGCCATAACCAACTGATCGAGTACCCATATTGAAAGTAAGTTCTTTCACTTTCTTACCAGTATCCTTTTCGATAAAATCAGTGAGAATCTTTCTGGCAGTTTCAACTGGAAGTTCAAAGTTAGTAATCTCGTTCAATAATACACTCATTTCATCACCTTATTAAAGTTGTTGGATACGGGCTGGATTTGCGTTTTCCATCACTGGATGCCATACCTCTAATTCCTTTGCTCTCTTACGAAAAGCAACAAAGTCGTAGTTATACGCTTCAAAAAAAGCATCCGCAATGTCCTGATGGAAATCATAAGTAACTTGTACGCAATAACTATCGTCGTAGTTACCGTGTGTATAAAATGTTACCAAATTGTCACACACCTGCATAACCATATCATCAGCCATTACCTTTTTAGGTTCCGGTTTAACAGGTTCAGGATCAATCTCATCTTCCAAATTTTCTTCAACTACATGATCCTTGTACAATGCGGCGAAATTAAACACGTCAATCAACATTTCCTTATCAAGCGTAGTTGCAAGGCGGATGAATGTCAAGTTAGTTTCATTGATATCACCAATGAAACGTGGAATAAGGTTTCCACCCAATACTTCATTGATGTTGTGAAGAAATTCCATATCGTTGTGGTTACAATATGAAACAATACGTTGCTTGTCCCAATCAGACATAAAATGAATGGGGATTCCGGAAAGAATGGATAAGATTTTACGTGGTGCTGTCATGGTGTGTACTCTGTTGGCAATAGGTTTGTCATAATAACACAATTTTTAGTATCATTCAATACCATTTTTCATTCATGAATGAATTGGAAACCCAAAGTGGATGTTGAAGTCGTTCAAGTATACCCAATGCCCGCAACAATTGCAACGGTATCCGGCATAACCAGAACTACGTTCAAAGACAAAGTTTTCTTTTGCCGGAAAACTACAGCCACACAATGTTGATTCTCTACGTGCCATCGGTATGCCCTCGGTTTATGTGGGAATTATATCATATAAAAATTAATATAATGTTGATGTTTTGTTAAGCAAGTATATCATGCTCGTGTTGTCTCTTGGGATCAAATGCGGCATGCACACTTCTTATTTGATGTGGTGAGAATACACCGATTGTATTATGTTTCTTTCCATATGTTTCAGGTTCTTCATATGAATCATAACCAACTGATTTTATGGCCTCATGGAATGCTGGATGTGAGTTACGATGTTCCCAAGCAAGTTTATATTCATTTGTGTCTGGGATATTCTTGATGTGATTAAAGGATTTTTTGGCGGTATCTGCATCGGTAATGCCATTTTCATATGCAGACATGATTCTGTCTTTAAAACGTTCTTTTACGTCTTTTATCTTTAATTGAGTATCTTCAATGTTTCTAAATCCCATTGACATAGGGTGTTTTGATTTAACAAAAACTTTCATAACATTGCCACCATGACCATCTATACCATTATCGGTATACACACTAGCATGTGCAGGGCTATCAGTAGTCCATATGACATGTTGATTCTTTGTATGGTCATGTTCTTGAGATAATCCACGATACATTGGGGTATCGGTGTTAAACCCTAATGCTTTGGCTCTATCTTTAGCGGTATTTTCTGGGTGTAACCCCAATCCACCTTTTTCTATTGGTAATGCGGCATTTTGTTGTGCTATTTTATGTGCTGCATCATATTTTGTCAAAGATTCAATAAGATATTCTTTAAAGTTCATAGTAATGTCCATTTAATATGAACTATTTAAAGATTGGTAAACTTAACATCCAATGATCTATATTCTATATTGTTTCTTTTATAATAACCTTCAAACATTGAACGAGTATAATCCCTTTCAGCTTGAATAGTGGTTATTCCTTTTGCAATAAGGATACCTTGAATATAACCAATCCAACGATTTCCTTTATCAATAGGGAGTTTCTTTTCAGCAGAAAGATTTCTGCCAGCGGTACACAATGAGATAATGTTAAAACGTTCTTCTAAATCAGGTATATTAGCATCTTCTGCCATACCAGTTAATACCAACTTGTTTTTTAGCGTTATAACAACCCAACGTATGATAATATCCGTTTCATTATTTGAGTAGACAACATATTCAATGTTGTCTATATAATGCTCTACTTCGTTTGTCATTCTGCGGCCACCTTAAATGTCATTTGTATTTCGTCAAAATCTTTGTATTGGTATTTGTTCACTATGCCTAATTTTCTGGCTTTTTTGCATGGTTGGCAATAACAGTTTGTTGCGTCAGTGTTTCCACGTTCACACCAAAAAACATTATCTTTTAGTTCTATTGGTAATGCATTAAACATATCGAGTTTTTCTTTTTCAATCAAAGGAAAAACAATCTCAGTTTTTGCATAAGAAAGCCTTTTCAAAGAATTAAATGATTCACGTATAACATCTAAGTATTCTATTGCATCATCGCCTTTAACATATCCAATTGCCATATAATCATGTTCTTCACGTAGGGTTATAATAGAATTACCAATCCATGCAATTGCTTGCCCTAGTATAACATGACCAACACCACTTATATCAATAGTAATATTTGGGGTTTCTTTGTAATTAAACTTATGACCATATTTTTCATAAAAAAACTCTGCCATCACCTTGCGTTGTTTTAACTCATGGTGGCCTTTTTCTTGATTATTTTTCACACCAATATATGTGGTTGTTACTCTATGCCCTTTTTCTAAAAGGTCATATACAAGGAATGTAGAATCTACTCCACCACTCCATAAGACATTATAGTGTTTAGGAGTTTCTTGGGGTTCTTGTGTTATGCTTATTACATTAGTCATTTTATAGTTCTCGAATATGTTAGATAACTATAAAAATCATTTTTTTATAGTTGAACCTATCTTATCAAATTTTGAAACTAAAAATCCATTTTCAGCAAGTTCTTTGTATATTATATCAGATCGTTCACTTTTTGTAAACTGTTTGGTTTCGTCCAATAAAGGATTTATTTTGATATGCCAATGCGGTTCAATATATTTCATCAACATATCAATATCTTCATTCGAATCATTTATCCCTTTCATTGGAACATAATTTATTGCAACTTCTTTGTATAACCCACCGTACTCAAGCAATGATTCTTTTATTTCTTCCAGCGGTCTTGTGTTAGTGATTAAACTTCTTCTGACGCTGTTTTTAGGCGAATGCATAGAAAACTGTAGCCTTACCATGTCTTTATGCGAAATACGCTCCAAACGCTTTGTAGAGAGTCCTGAGAAGCATATACGGAATGATTCTACCGCATCTATGTTTCGTTCAATGACTTGGTTTACGTTCTTGTAGTTTAAAAGAGGTTCGCCTTCGCCGGTAAAAGAAAGAATGGTGTTATGATCCAACTTACCAGACAAAAACTCAAGTTCATCTACAGTTAGATTTCTTTCAAAATTGGAGTCTTTCGATATACAAAAAGCACATTTTACAGGGCAACCTATTTGAGTTGGTATAGAAATTATTTTTTGTTTTTTAAAATAATTTTTAATACTGGAAACTCTTTATTGTCTATTTTTAAGGTATCAAGAAATACTGGCATTTGTGTTAATTACTAAGTTTACATGCACATTAAAGCTACGAATAAAAACCACCCCCATCCTTGGACACCATTATACCCCAAAATACCAGCAATAGCAATCAACGCTATTATTGTTAATTGTTTAAAATCGTGTTTAATTATAACTGTTTTTGATGGTTCTTCACCAACATCTTTTTTATCTAAATTCATATTACTATCCTATTTTGCGTATTTCTTTTATTCGTTGTTCTATAAGGCTGGTAGGCGGGCACAAGGCATGTGTAATTAAGAAAAATAAGCTATAATATTCCTTTGAAGTTTCATCATATAAAAGATTATCAGTTAATTCTTCAAACGTAATGTTATTTTCGGTCAAACATTCAATAATTTCATCAATTTTGGTTTTATAGTAATAGCGCAAAGGTTCTGGTCTTTCATTTATGAAATCATTAAACAAAGAGATACCTATATTCAAACAAACATTGTTACAAGTTTCCATCAGCTCTTTTTCCAGTATTCATAATCACTTGAATTGCTCTATCGTCCCATAACTCACTCATTGCGAAGTCTTTAACATTTGTGACTGGTAACTATCTACCAAAATGTTTTTTACACCATTGTTGAACATATGGTATTTGTTCAGGCACGGATGCTCTAGCGGTGAATATTCTGACGTCTTCACCATTATCCAACCATTTCTGTACTCTTGCTGCCATTAAGCGTACTGGTTCGCCAATATGATCGCCACCTTTCCAACCACTATAATGTGCTAATGTTCCGGTCTAAATCTACTCCAATCCATCCCATTATTAATCTTCCTCAATATCAGTATTGCTTTCATTGATGACACTAATATACCCCTTAATATACTTATAAATTGGCTTGGTTTCTGTCATCATTCGATATAAAGAGTTGTATATTTCAGTGGTATCATGACTATCAAAAATACAGTTTCCGTACTTAATATTGGATAGTAAACACTCCTCAATATCATCATACGAATACACAATTTCTAGCAATGGATATTCATAATCTTCTTCTACTGCAATTATAAACGCATTATCAATCTTATCAAAAAATGGTTCTACTGCTACAGGAATATCGCTCTTTTTATATCCTTTTAGAATCTTTCGGCATTGTTTGATGCCAGATAAAATCTGTAACATACCTGACATAATGTTATAACGAATATTATCATTCGAGTAAAGCATAGTATCAGATGGATACACAAGTTTTCCAAGATAATATACATAAGTATCACCATCATTATATGATGCGGACAGATAATTGATGAACGTATCATCACCATACTTATCGACCATGATATTATTAATAGTCTTATTAATATCCACTACAACATCTAAAATTTCATTATCCATATTATACCTTTAATATTTTTCCAAAGCATTAAATGCTTTAGTTAGTTGTTCTTTTGTCATATTATTGTCAACCCATTCAGTAACTAATACTTTATCTGGATTATCATTAAAACTAACATACCATTTTCCGCCAGAAAATAGATAGTTATATTCACGACCTTGTTCTAACACAAAATCATCCCAAGTAGCTGACTTATCTAAAGTGACATTATTATCACCACGATCACGACCATAATAAATGCATACTTTTGGTTGTGGTGTCTCAAAAGTATGCACCTTTCCTTTTGGTGCATTAACAGAACTATGCAATACCGATAGGTAGCCGTGTTTAATAATACGTTTAGCTTTTTGCAAAGTATTATAATGAGTTAGTAACATCAACCCATTATATTCAATATACCCATTCCAATGGCAATAAATTCCATTAATAGAACCATCTGGAAGTTGTACTGCAATAGTGCTATTAGTAGACATGTCAGATACTCATTAATGGCTTAGTGGTAGTAACAATCTCAGTTACTTTAAACTCACCCACACGGGAAATCAATTGTTCTGGTGTAAATGTAAGTTTTCCAAAATCTTTTACCATAATTGCATAGACATAATTATGAGCGCCTTCTTTAACAATAACAACAACATGATATTCTTTGTCATTATGGAGAAATAAAATGGTCTTATTATCCTTAATACATTCCTGAATCTTCAAATAGATTTCTTCGTCTTTAGTCACAAAAACTTTACTCCTAGTTTCTGGTAGGGTAACAACTGTCCCATTTAATTTATCCATAGAAACTTTACGGGATTTGTTATAAAATCGTTTATTTCGACGGATATTCAGTTTATATGCAGTTCCATTATTGAAATAAACGGCACCATTACCAACAAATCTACCATTAATATGTTTTTTAGATGGGGAGGTGAACAGAATAGCCGTAATATCACGGCTTTCCATAATCATATAAAGGGGGAATGCCTCTATCACGTCTAGGTTGCTGAAAAATGATACTAACTTATTATGGAAATTCTTATCAAAATTAGTATCAGAAATAAAATCGTAACCAAATTTACCATCATTATATCTGATGATAATGTTAGATTCTCCAATACCAATTTTAAAATAATCAGTGAAACGTGTCATAGTTACTTGCATTTAAAATACTCTTGATATGTGGGTAATGCCATTAGTGTACCACGTTATTTGATATAGTCAATCATAATTATATTTCAATTCGTAATTAGCATATACATCGTTCTTCTTAGTAAAAACATGCTCTGTTACATATACGCTAATCATAGACATAGGAATAACAACGCTTATATCATTTGAGCATGTAAATCTTACTATATTACCACCAGTTGCGAATGAATCGTAATTTGAGTTTAAACCTAAACTATTACCAACGCTCTCAATGTGGTAATAACTTCCCGCTAATTTCATATAACATTTCTTTAAATTAACATGTTCCCATAAATCATATGCGTTAGCAATATCAATACTTACTTCACGATAATGAGGGCCATTATCAGCAGCAATCAAAAAACGTCGCCCATTAACCTGAACAAAAGAAACTTGACGTGCTTTTAGGAATATTTTATCAATAACCAAGTCATAAATTTTATATTCCTCATCATAAAATTTCCATTCTGAAAAGGAAGGTAGTGTTAAGGGTAACATACAATGTTTTGGTTTTGGTAATGAAGGAATACCACGTTTAATATCACAATAGCAATATAGATGTTTATCAGGTGGGAGGGTATTAAACACATCAATATTTGAAAACATACTAATTAGTTTATTATGCTGCTGATGAGGAATTTTATAATCTTCATTAATAAGACTTGTATGTTTTGCAAACCCATTTTTATACGAAATAGAAATACCTAATAAAGTGGTATTTTGGTCTAATTTGTACGGATTATTAACACTACCATTATACTTAATTATAATGTTCAATGTATCATTATGTTTGAAAAAGTTTATACGAATATTATATTTTTTCATCACATATACACCGGCATAAGTTCACCATTCTTACGAACTTTAAGTTCACGTATTAAATGTTGTAACTTTTCTCCATCAATAACTAACACACAATTATTACCAAATGTCATTGATATGCGATTATCACGATTGATTCCCATATATTTGATAGAATGTACCAGTTGATCACCAAAAGCGGTGAATACTAATGCCCCATCATCAGCAAGTTTGTTTAGTGTGTTTTCCATATTGATTACCTTATAGATTGGTTCATCTGGATAATAATCATTACCACGAAACACAACCATAGAAACAGTACGAGTTTTTTTTGATTTCCTACGCTTAATGAATAACGTATACGGATGACCATTTTTCTTAGAAACGAAAATCACTTCACCAGTTAAAGGCTTATGAAATTGAACACGATTGGACTGAAAACTATATTGTGGAGAATGTTCAGTATACTCCAAATACATTGTATACTCGCCAACACAAACACCATCGAAAATATCTTTGTTGGAGAAAAAACTAGAAAACCAGCGGATGATAGTTGGTTCAATAACACCAGAATAATTCTTCATAAACTTATTTTGAATGCAGTTATCTCCACTGAACACAATGGTTTGTGTGAAGAAATTACAAGTGAATACTAAACTGGTTGATGTTTTTACTACATTGACTGGTGTATACATGATTGTTCAACTCCTATTAACTGTAATTATAAATGAAAAAAGCCTTTTAGTAAAGGCTTTTTCTGTTACAAGCTGTACTACACTGGATAGGTTTTCATAATAGTGCGATACACTTTTTGAATATCTGTACCTTTTGAATATACCCAAGCAGCATCTTGAAGGTATTGAGGAATATCACGCTTAACCTCAACATGAATGATCTTACCAACATGTTTCAAATTTTGGTTCCAGCTAATATCCTTATCAATAAAAATCTTGTCAATTGCTGTAGTAACAATTTTCAAGCCATCATCAGTGTACTTGACAATATCAGAAACAATTGCATCGACTTCATCAAAAAACTCATTAGGCAATGTTTCTTTCCATTGAATAAGTGTATCTGGATTATTCAATAACAAATCCTTAACACGAGCGACAGACACATCAAATCGGCAACGATGGACTTTCAAATATGCTTGAGTTTTCAGTTTCAGCATACGACCATTATTGAGTGTTACGACGAACCCTTCAAAATTAAAATCTTGTTGATTTTCACAATAATCAACCAACTGTTGAATATAATCCTGTTGTTCAGCAAACTTGAAAACATCAACATATGGAGACTGTACTGAAAACACTACCTTAGCATTATCACGCTGTTCTTGAGTAACAGTATGATTAGTATCTAACGGATAGATTTCAAGTAATAGCAATTCTTCCATATCACCGTAATTAGTGACAATACGATTTTCAGGGTAGACAATTTCAACCAAATAGGTCAAAGAAGTATCAAGCAATTTCGTATTATAACGACGCAGAATTTGAGTTCCACGGACACCCTGATCCGACCCCAACGAACCATGTGTAGTAGCCCACCATTCACCATCATAAAAGAAGCAGATTCCCATAGAACCATCCTCCTTATAAGAAACTGATTTAATATCAGAATCTTGGATGTTATAGTCTTCATCCAATTCGCCATAATTGAAAAACTTGACAAACGGACGGGCCACTAAACGACCAGTTCCCTTTTCAAAGATCAGACCACGAGAAACACGCTCAATATCCTTCCATTCAGAAGCCTTGCGAAAAGCAGCAGTAGGGTAATAGTTAAGCAATACCAGATTATCAAGACCTTGGCGACGTTGACCATCATTAGCCATGATAAGACCAGTTTCCAGAGGGAAGTGTGGAGATACCTCATCTTTAGTGGTGTTTGATTGAACCCACTGTGATAGTTCTTTAACCGCATGGTCTAATAATTGCAACATTTTATCTACTCCAATGTGATGATGATATTATAAATGAAAAAAGGATTCTTTAAAAGAATACTTTTGTTAATATTTGTTAGTGTTATTCCAACCCAGATAATACTAAAGTTTCGTTACAATAGTTTATATCGTGAAGTTTTATATCATCAAAAGATCGGATTTCTGGACTTCCTGCAAAGCCTTTGTTATTATCATCGGTAAACTTGAAAAGGACTTCGTAATGGGGATATTGCAAAAGTATTTCGGCCAAATCTTTAGCTAACATGAATCACCTATTAAGTGCTTTGTTAATAATTGTTTCTGGGTTGATAAGTATATCAGGCTGTTCTTCATTATGATACCAAAATACTGGATTTTCTGGTAATGATTTGTAAATTTCAAAATGCAGCATTGTAGTTGGTAAACCTTTATCATTCTTTATAACACGCTTAATAGAACCTAATGGTGAACCTGCCATTAATATATCACCAACTGACACCGATGATAATAACTCCCCATAAAGAAAATATAATGTTTTGTTTTCCCAAATGGTTTTGCAAATAACATATTCAGTATCGTTCCACCACGGAGTTTCTGGAATCGATTTAGTGCCAGTAAAATAACCAATCTTGGAAACTATACAATCTGAAATAGCATGAACTATTTCATTTTCAGGACAAAATAAGTCTATTCCGGTGTGTATATCATGTTTACGAACCGCCCCAAATAAATTTTGTGGATTTGTTGGATATACAAAGTTTTCTAATGGTTTTGAAATCATTCATCATTAACATTTTTTATAATGACAATCTTATTAGATTTTCTATTATACGGGATGGATTTCCATTTTGAACATGCAGAATCGGTATTAGTTCTGGTATCATGTAACAGACATATACCAGAACTAAAGTCATCATTTTTCCTTTTTTGAAAATGTTGACAACCACCACATTTGTGACCACCTGACATGATTATACCTTAGCTAACATAGTTGATATTAAAATTGTTCTTAACAAACGAGTATTACGTTGCCATACCTCGCAAACATCATCTGTTCTTTGTTTAAATGAAAATATATTAGGTGCCATTGCATAATAACTCTTTTCAGAATTAACAATATTATCGAATAATGCTACTGCATCACTTTTATCAGAAAATAGAGTTACCCCATCAACATGATGCAAAATGGTATGTTCATCATCTTCATATACAGTCGAAACATAATAAAATGGTTGTGTTTTCAAAATGGAATATGTCCTTCTTTAATATTGTTCAATATTTCATCAAACGTAACCGGCCATTCTTTTACATTGGTTGCGTCATGAACATGTTGCATTTTAGATAAAACTTCTCTAAAATACTGTTGATGATCACTATCCAATGTATTAATATCTGGGTTAGATGCTACTAGATTCCAAACTTCACTATCATGCGCAGGAAGCCCTTCAATGAATATATCATAGCAATTATCTGAAATTAAAGAACCAACAACACATTTTAAACCATCTTTTGAATGATACATACATGAGTTGAGGTCAGTATCAAATGAGCGTTTATTTTGCTCTATAATAAAGTCAACAGCTTGTTTAGCAGTATTATAGATAATCTCTTGTTGTGGTGGGGAATCTACTTTATACACAGTCATTATATTCTCAGAAGTTGTAGTTTACTTGACAAATGGTGAATGTAATTATCACATCGTCATCATATACTATATTAAAGGTATCGTCAATTTCTTCTATGTTTGTTTTTTGTTCTAAATCACCAAACACCTTTTGAATATTCGCTATAGATTTTTTTATTAGTTTTTTGGCATCATCTTTCTTGATGAATAAAGAATTATGTTTGTCATTTTCTAATATGGTTATATTATCATTAGAATTTTTAAGAACAATATAAAATATCATAATAACTTATTCAATTCCGTTTCAATAATCGCTTTTACTTCTTGTGGTATAAACCCTTTATTCTCTTTTAGAAATTTCCCAACTAATGAGTTTAGTATTCGTTGATTGCCAGAAGTATACTGATTGGCAAGTTCTATATTATTAGCAATAAATGTTTTTATAAACTCAGTATTATCTTTAGGAACCAAATTTGAAAGTTTTTCATTCAAAATCATATAATCAACATATTCATTAATAAAACTGATTATAGATTGTGTATTATCTTCTTCTACAGCTATTTCATAGTCTACAGTAGGTGTTTCTGTAATATATTCCGGAAATAATGATTTTGCTGCTAGCCATTTTCTAGAATCTGTAAATGCCACAGGTACATTATCATAACTATGACTTATCAGAAACTTATTTTCATCACCTTCTCGACGATATAATTTCATTTACTTCCTTTTGTTTATATGAATGGTAGGAACATCACATTCTTCGTAACGTGTTTTAAGATTGTATGTAATATTAGACGTCCTCAACCATTTTATAAACTTTTCCAATTCGTTATCATAATTCTTCATACTAAATTGACATGTTAATATACCATCATCAGAAAGTTCTAATATACGTTCACAATTATTGAAATAATATGAAGCACTGAATAAAACTGATGACTCTCTAGCACATTTAACAAAGTCGTAATATTCTTGCGACCTAAACTCAGGTTCTTTATTATAAAAGGATAACCAACTAACAGTACCAAAATCATCATTAATCAATTGTTTAATATAAGGAATCAAATGATCTGGAAAGACAATAGTTCCTTTCATGCCGAGTATACATACCCATTATAAACTCCTAATAGTAAAAACTTCTTCAAAACCAGATGTAGATTTTGATAGATCAAAATTATTTTCAATAAAATCAATAGCTTCTTGTGGGTTTATTGAATGATGGAAAACTATATTTGGGCCATGATTATCTAACATAACCGCATATAGATTTCCGTGCTTGGTTAGACCATCACGGGTATTCTCGCCACAACCGGTGGCTTCCGGCATTCAAATTCGAATTGACTCATTACTTTAATATTATCTTTATGGTTTTCTTTCAATGGACAATGGAAATGTACAATACAATCAACATCAGGAAATGAACCAAATATAATACGTTGAGACTGTCCACCTACAGACGGCTTTGCCCCCATAGCAATAACACTATCAGGGCTATCTGATTTTACAAAGACCATTCCATTTTTATCAATGTCATTGAAATTAGTTTTACGAATGGATGTTAAAAATTCTGTATCAGAAATCTTTGCTGCAAAATGTCCTGTTGTAGCCCCATTAAACTCTTTGTATGCGTTTTTCTTGATACAATATCCCACAACTTCTCTTAACGTGGGATATATTTGTGCATCATTCCAAGCAATAGGAGTTCCATCTATTATAGTGCTTCTCGTGAATGATAAATGAGTTCTATAATAAACCATATCAACGAGAGTTTTCAGTATATCATCACGTTGTTCTTTACCGGCAGGATATTTTGATCTATAGATACTTTCTTCTGGTGTTATGATAAAGTTTTCCTTACGGACTATATCATTAACCAATACCAAATTACAAGAGTTCTTTTTAAGCAAGTTTAAACCAGCCTCAAACATTTCCGCATCAGTAGCATTTGCAGTTGTCTTGAATGCTACTAAAAATATGTCCTTACGTTGCTTTCTAATGCGTTTTAAGACCTTATCAGATGGAGTCAGTACCATAGTAGGGTTTCCATCTTTAGCGGTCTTTAAACGCTTTGCATGCTTTCCTGATGGTACATCATCAATTATACCATTGTAGTCCGTCATAGCCACATTGAAGAAAATAGCCTTAGTGGTATTCTTTGATAATAGTTCATCGACTTGTAACGCAACATCTTCATTAGTAACTAATTTACTTTGCGAATCCGCCATTTTAGTTAGATAAAGTTCAATATCCATATTATCAAAACGGTCACAACAGAGTTTTTCTAACTGACATGCTGTTTCACCAAATGCAGGGGCTGCTATTGCGAGATGGCTGCGAACATAACTAAATGTACCACCACCAAATATAATCACTTTTTTATTCATTTTATTCTCGTAAAAAACTCTGGATTATTTTGTCGTAATTCTATAATGGAATGATTCCCCTCATAGAATATATCTGCTGTACTATTCTCTAAAAACCTCCACCAATAAGGTTCTTTGGCGAATACTTCATGAGAATCGGTAATGCCTGCATTGTCAGAAACATGGATTTCCAAACAATTAGGGCTATTAATCAAATCATAAACGAGATTTTCATCCCATTCATATTTTCGTGCAATAATATTAAAATGGCTAAGGTCAACAACAAATCCTAATCCAGATTCTAATAGTATACGATGTTCTTCCCAATTATTCAATAGATACTTATCACCATTTGGATAGTGCCCTTCAATTGCAACTCTACAATCAAATAGCTGTTGAAGTTTGTCATATTTCTTAAACAATTCATCCACGGTACAAACTCTAACACCAGCATGCAATGAATAACAAGGTGCTTTAATAGCATTTGATATATCAGCTATACACTTCCAATTCTCAACATTTGAATCATCATACCAACATAAATCGGCTTTAGACTTTCTACCAACTACTTTAACATCAGCATGTAATCTGAATTGTGTATTGGGGTATGCCACAACTAACCCCATAATACTATCTAAATCATTAAATCCCTGATTTTGAGGACAGAGTTGTACATGTCCCATAGAAATATGCCCTAGAAACTCGTCATACGTCGATTCTAGGCGCTTTAATGATTCAGCATACCCAAGGTGTGCCCATGTAGCTGTCGTGGCGTTAATGGGCCTTGTAGGGCGTTTAAGTGAGTTCAATTATCGTAGTAATCTTCTAGGACAAAAACATCAGGGGTTTCTTTGGCAATAGTTATTCGTTGATAATCGCCAAACATACATTCCATAATTTCAGGATTATTCTGAATAAACTTATTAATCTCTTGGTATTGTGGGAAGAATGTTTGATTTTTCATTTCATTCCACGATAGATTTCCTTCCCATTCAAGATCATTAACGACAAACTCATAGATATCACCGTCATCCCAACTGGGTGTATAATATTGAGTCCATGATATTGAGTCTAGGTTATCATCATGGTCTTCTGTAAAGAGTTCTATAATCTTTTGATTTAGGTATTGTTTGGCTAAAGTGGTTAATGATTCTAATCTAGCGTTATAGTCATCTTTTAATGTAGTAAAGCGTTGTTCAATTTCTATTAAGCTCATGTTCGTTATCAGTCATGTGTAGTATATTTCAAAACCGTAAAATAATCATCATTACGATTAACAATAACCTTAATGTGATCACCAAATAATTGTAACAATTCTCTTGTAGATGATTCTAAGACATTATAATATTCATCTACTAATACAGAGGATTCACCATTATAATCTCCTTCGTAATACGTATCATCGTCATCTTCGATATACACGTCATGAAGGCCAAACTCACACGAATCTCCATCATTAAAGTATGGTGTATATTGTTTCCAATGTATCTTGTTAATATGACCACATGTATCGAATATCTCTTTAATAAGTGCGAATAATAGTTTATCAAATTCCTTTGTTACTTCTGATCGTTTAATATTATATTCAGAATCTATAATATTAATCTTTTTAAAATATATTTCAAAATTCTTTAGGGATTCACTCAAAATAACTCCTCCATGTATAACTTACCATAATTATCTTTAGTCATACTGATATAATAACCATCACCATATTTCCTTTCCAATAGTGATTCGATATTATGAAGTATATTGTCGAAGTCGTTCACTATTTTTAGATGTTCTTCCGATAATTCGTCATCAATATCTTCGAAATTAATGCAAGTGTTTGATGTTTCTGGTTTAATATAAACACCCCTGATGGAAAAGGGATGACTATCATTATTACGATAATCGGGTGTATATTGTTTCCACCCTAATTCTTTTAAATTACACTGTTTCATAATATCAGACATATATGCAATGATATATGGTTCTATGGTAAGTGATAGTTTATCAACTGCTATTTCAGCAGTATTAATAATATCTCTTGCTGTCAATGAAATAACTTTTAAGATAGACGCATTCTCATTCATGATCGGTGTATTCCTCTATCTTAAGGCCATCTCTACGGCAGAATGATATAATAACATCCCCAAATATTTCTTCAAACATCTCTTTTTGTTGTTGAATATCGTAGATGAAATCTTTAATACCAGTATGTTTGTCTAGTTTTGGACTATTATAATAAGTGCATATTTCATATGTCGATTCAAAATACACATACCTATCATCTTTAAATGTCATATAAAAATCTGAATCAGCGTCTTCGAAAAATATTGAGCTAATTTCATATACGCATTCATCACCATCATTGAAGAATGGTTTGTATAGTCTAAAACGAAAATAGTCGAATTGAGGGTATTCCGCTAATAGAGATGTTACCCTATCAAGCAAACATTTTGTTAAACCGGGCTGTAACGTGTCTTTAATGATTGTGGAAACCCTTGTCTTTTCTTTATTATAAATGTTGATATATTCTTTGGTTAACATAACTATCTCTGTTTAAAATATTCTTTGATTTCTTTCCAACGATATGAGTGCTTCAATGAGTCCTTTAATAGAACATCTTCATCATATGAATCAACTACAGCATCAGAATCACTCAATACTTGTAATTGATTATAAGCATCCCTAATCGCCGAAATATATTGTTCTTTATCAAACGAATAAAAACGATTGATAAACTGATAACCATCATCTTTATTAGACTTCCATTCCACAGTATGTTTACGATGTTTGGTCATTATACCTGACCAAATACCTGCACAACCAGCAACTCCACAAGAGCATGTAAATGGCTCAAATGTACTAATCTGTTGGTTATAATAAAAAATTCTGGTATTTGCATTACCATAACTAGGAACATTAATCCCTTTATTAAGTAAGTCTATAAAAAAATCAAATAAGTTGACATATCCCCATTTAATAGGATCATCATCTATCTCTACGACGGTTTCTAATAGTTTGTTTTCGATTGAAACATGTAATTTAAGCGTATTCATAATATTAGTATACCATATTTCTATGTCAGTGTAAATTGGTTAACGATACCATTTACAAATTTCTTCAACAACAACTCTTGATATTTCCTTTACCGCATTCATATCAGAGCCAGCTTTTTTTAGAACTTTCTTCACCCCATTCATATTATCCATATAGGAAGAAAGTTTTTCTTCTTTCTCTGCCAATACGATTTTCCTATTACTATCTGGCGAGACATAGCCAATAATATTATTCTTTACCATGTTATCAAGTATTTCTTGCTTTATGAATACTGTTTTATTAAACCCCATTAGATTATGTTCTACACAATACCCTTTATCATTCATTTTAGATGATATAGAAGTAGTATAATTTCGATCTACCTCCAAGTATGCAATTGGGAATGATAACGCAACAGATGATGGCGAACATATATTAATATGAATTGAGTTAATACCCAATTCATTAGCTATAACATTCATCATAATTGGTTCTAATACGGAGGCTATTTGATTATCATCCTTTTTAAGTTTATAAGCACCACAAAACATATTCATATGTTTTGTATTATAAGTTTCACTATTATAGGGGCAGTTAAAAGTTCCCGAAGTGAATTGTTGGTTTCCTTCACCATCACTAATGGTTAGTAATGTAACTTGTTGAACATCTTCTTTCAATTTCATACAAAGATCAATACCACACCACATACCCATTGACAAAGGAGTTGCATCCATAGAAATACGTTCAACATTACCAATACCGGTTATAATATCAGTCTTATGTTTAAATGATTTTGGAAACGATTTTGCTATACTAGAACCAGTAATACACAATACTAAAGTAAAAAAGTTTGTCATAATGGTATTAACTGACATTGTATCTGAAAATATTAATGAAGACCTAAAGTTTTCAGTAACCCCAAATAATTCCTTCGTATTCATACCGACATTATTATTAGTCTTTGGGGTACTATGCGCTAATGATTTGGTAGTGAATGTAGCAACTCTACACGGAATATTGTTTTTCTTACAGAATATTACTATCGCAGCAGCATTGATAATACATGACAAATAGGTATTAGCCATAGAGCTTGAAAAATCAACCATGATAACAACACCATGACTTTTACCCTGTGGCTTCCATGTTTTCTTTTTGAATATTTCGGCTGATGTTTTATATGCATATATTTTTGACATGTCTAAAGAGCCAACTTGTTTATGTCTAGTATTCTTTAACTCCCATGCCTTTTTTCTGAGATGAAATATATTATTCATCTCTATGGACATAGGAGTGATAATATATTTGAATATATCTTTAGTAAAGTTTCGATATTGATCTACATATTGATTATAGGTTATATCCGGAGTGCATTGTATAGTTCTAATTTTCATACTTCATTATATCATATGGGCAATGATGTTTCAACTGTGGAATAAATAACAAAAACACGAGGCTCTAACATGAATTTTAAAGATTATCTTATTGAATCATTAAAGGATATTATATCAGATAATGAATATAAAACCATAACAGATAATGCAGTTAATGATATTTCAGATAAACTTCGTGATTTGCGCAGAACAGATCGTGTAAACACCGTATTAAAGCCGAGTGGAGTTGGGTCTTCGAGAGAATATTACAGAATAAAATCGCCAGATAGTATTAACCTAGACGGACAAAAAACTCCTATAGAAACTGGTATTAAAGTAGCTTATAATGGTAAATTTGGTTCCGAAATGGGCATAAAGCAGAACCAAAATGAAGATAGAGATTTATCAAAGCATAGTATAATCCAAAAAGATGAATATGGAAATTATCACACTAATGAAAGTGGTATTATTTTGCCGTCATTAGAACACGATAAAGATCATAAGTGGATTCATACGTTACATGTAGAACCATTATCAGGAAAGAATAAATTAGAAGATTATACAAAAACACCAGAACACCCCAATGGAATTTCTGCTAACGACATAGAAGAAACTTTTGTATTAGGAAAACATAAAAAAGATAGCCACCCATTAATACAACAGATTAAAAAGTTTGCAGATGACAATAATATAGCATATGCTGACATTCATAGCGAAAATATGGGGATATTTACCCACCCCATTACAAAAAAGAAATACCCCGTAATATTAGATCACGGGGTTACAAATGGTTTATTAAGTAGTGATTAATCACTATATCCGTTATGATTTCATAGTCCATAATACGCATATAGAATTAATCCTATAGATAACACCTTCGCAGATAATATAATAGTTTCTTTTATACACATTAGTAATATCTTCCACCCATGCGGGAAGCACTTAGGTTTCTTCTAGCTTTTGTATAAGCCTTTTCAGTATCAGAATTAAATCCATAATCTAAAATTACAGGATGATCTTTTCCTGTTATAGGGTGTTTGAATATACCCATATTTCTTGGATTTCCTGCTATATCAATGGGGTGTGTTTGAGTATCACTACAAAATCCCATAACAGATTGTGTAAAAGGGTGTTCTAATACTTTATCATAATGTTCTGGTGGCATAGTTTTAGTTCTGAACTTACTTTTACCTTTAGACAATTCATGTTCATCTAATACAACATTAGAGAAATCCTTAAATGTCATACCTTTAGGCATGTCATCAGTTTTAGTAGCTTCTCTAAAACGCTTATGATCAAACTTATCCGCCTTTGCCATTTCTAACCAATGGCCTTCATCATGTCTGTCTAAAACTGGGGCTAACACACCATCCTCACGAGTTTCATAAGTGCCGCCATGGTTCTCAGATGGTTTTAAAACCGCATAATGCTGTTGATGAAAATAAGAGGATTCATTTTCATTCTGTTGTTCACCAAGCAACTTATCATCGCCCGTATAATGGTCTAACTGACCTTTAAAGGCCACTTTAACAGCAGTTGGTATGGTAGTATGTTGACCATCTATAGTGATCTTCTTAGGCTCTTTAGGAAACCATACAGCCCTTGATGAACCTTTCTTCGGTTTATCTTCCTCTAGTCCAGTATCCTCGCCATTCTTAATCATTTGACGAGTTTTCTTGGTAAATGCGGTTATTTTAGAATGGGCAGGGTATTTGTCGTTGTTTAATACAGATTTTAGTTCTGGATGCAAATCTTCATTCAACACCTTTGAATCTGTATTAATAACCTGTTCGCTTTCATTTAATATATCAATAAACTTTTTCATTTAGTATTCCCTATTGTTTATAATATTTATTCAGAAGTTTTTTCTCGTTTTAATCTGGCTTCTTCTAACATTTTTTCAAATTCATCGAACTTTTCAGGCGCTAACCACATAAACGCATTTTCTGCCGTTTCTTCGGCATATCGGTTTTCTATGTTACAAATATCATTTACTTCTTTATTAGCATGCCAATGATTAGCTGTTGCAAATAAGATATAATTATAAAAGGCTAATACACCATCTTCATATCCCTGTTTATACGTTTTTTGATTGTCCATTTCTTTTTCCTGTTATTCTATATCCGTTATACCACAAATCAATTCTAAAAAACCAGTTGCCATCATGTTTACCAACGCCAACTCTTAACATTCTATTATTTTCATCCAAATAAAGTTTTGTAATTTTCATCAGCTAATTTCATTGTAATATTTTTGTTAGTGCATTATCACACATACAAATAAAAAGAGTTTTTAGAGATATTATCTGAATCGACAAATGCGGCATTATAACCAGTTTCAGTGCGGTTAATAGACAAACACTTTTTATCAGTAATATAAAACTCGGGGAAGTTCTTTTTAAAGACATGTGTCATGGTAGACAAATTACACCCAACCCTAATTGGAAGAATATAGACATAACCAAAATCATGTGGCTTTGTAAGTTCATCTTTTATACGTCGAACAAATTCATCCATAGTAGGCGTCGGGGTATTAGCAGAAAACTCACATATGAATAATGTTTCATTATATCCAAGGATATGCGAAGAAACCATTTCAAGGTTTTTATGAGAAAAACTTAATAGGCCGTAGTGAAATGTTGTCATATTACACCATAAAGGGTTGATATACTGCCATTATAGCATATCGCATGAAAAAATCAATATTAGTGTCATCAAAGATCATACATATATTGTTTTCCAAGACAATCTGTATGGCTTCCAAATTCCCCATAGGTTGAAGTGAAACTATTTTATACTTTTTGTCATTTAAAATAATGAAATATAAACCATCCTTATTTTCTAAAAACTTATTATAAATCTTATCAATCATACCAGATACATATTCATCATCATGCGGATTAGAATCATCACCTAAACGATTTAATACCCTTTGCATTCTTTCATCATCCATAACTCACCTCACATAAACAATTTTGCAATGACAACGCCAATAATCCATGCTACTGTAGCATTAACAAACCAAACTGCGTAACGATCTTTGTTTGGTGTTTTATCTGCATGACGATATGTTTTGGTTAGCAGTGACGTTATACAAAACAATCCAGCACCAACATAATATGGCATTGTCGAAACGTAGTAAAACTTCACCACGAATATATTATACAAATAGCTTAATACATAGCCACTGTATAAAGTTAATGCGGTATCGGCAATAATAACAAACAAAAATATTACTAGGTATGCCACAACATCTGTAAATGTTAATTTTTTATTATTTGATTCACTCATTTTACATCACCCAAAAATTAATAAAAGCACCAAACCCTAAAATAACCGTTGGTTTAATGAGGTTGGTTATGGTATATTTTGCAAGGTCTATATCACGATCTGATTGATTGGCCTTATGAATAACCTCAAACATCATTATTAAACCCGCAGCAACCCATATAGTAATGATTGGTGCATTGTAATACTTAACCAAAAACCATCCATACAGTTCTGTAAAAACAAACCCCTGATAAAAATATACTAATAGATCAGCAATTAGTATACCTATAATTTTAAATAGTGTTTTCATATTTTTCTCTTTAATTGTTTATGAACAATAACAAAAAACGCTAACCATGTCAAGCACAGTTAGCGTTTAAATTATGTTCAGTCACAACCAATATACAGTGTATTAGTGGTTGGGTGATACTTAAAATGGTCAGTATCACCCAAATCCGCATTTATAAAATAAGTATGAGATGACCAGTCTCCGTAATCGACGTTCAGTATTTCAATTTCAGTGTCTTCCGGCAGCGTTTGGAGATATGATATCAGTTGCTTTGCAGTTGTTGCCATTTTACACCTCACTTTTCTTATACATAACATTCCAAGTTTCACCGGCATCAGTTGTTTCAACACCAACCTTTATACCACCAATAATAACATATCCTTTCAAAAAGTCAAGCATTGTATCATCACTGGGAAACATATACTTAATTCCCTTGACTAAACGAACTTTGGTATTAATACCATAGCGAATAAGACCGGGAACTTTGTCAATGACAAATGACCAAACTACTGAGTCTATGCTAGTGATATAGACTTCTGCACGCATTGTATTAGGTAGTTTGGTAATAGTATTCACCATTCGTTGTTGATGTAGTAATTATATCACAATTTAATTCTAATGAAAGTAATTAATTGTAACTACAATAACACTTCATTACACAATATGATTAGCATCTTTATATGGTTCTTGTTATAATGAATACAGCACCGGACCACGGGGGAGACAAACACCGAACCTACGTGTAATTTATAATAACAACATAAAATAAAACCGGAATTAACCGGTTTCTGTATTAATCATTATCAGCTAATAAATGATTAGAAAGCATTTTCTGACAAATACTATCTTTTTCTTCATTGGTCAAATAAAAAGGATTATTATTTTCATCAGTTGAATATTCATATAACACATGTTCCAGCATATCCTTTTTCTTAGGGTAGAAGCAACCAGATACTAAAATTTCAATATCAGTTCCCCTGTTTATGGTGTGACGTGACATTAGTTGACACACTTTTCGTTTAGCGGATTGGTTGTTCATGTCAGTTACTCCGAGTGGTTTCTGTCTTGATGCAGTCATTATAACAAGGTTTACTCTATTTGAAAAGAATTACTTTTAGTTTAATTGTAATTTTGAGTAAACAAAAAGGGGGACTTTAAAGTCCCCCTTTCACCATCAGCCGTTAAGCGGCCAGTGCAAGGGCTTGCTTAAATGCGTTGGTCTTCAACTCATCACCCTTGCCGAACCATGCCGACTTGATACGATTGTTGTTATCACGGCAATTGATATGGTGGTCAATGTTTTCCGTGATGGCGTTCAGAGCGCCCCATGCAGTACCATTAGCAACAGGCAGCGAGGAACCCATACCAGCACCCTTATACAAGCCGAAAACGCTTTGGATGATGTTGCTATTGCGGGTAGACAATTCTTCCGCCTTAACGTCCTTCCCTGCCAAAACATCCATAATGAAACGCATGGCTTCGGCATCAGACATCTTGCGCTTTGCAAGAATGTCAACTTGCTCTTGCATCTGATTTGTAGCCGCTTCGTAAATTCCGAGTTGTTCCTTCATCTTGCGGGCATCAAAGCTAGTGCTATGAGGAACAGCAATCTTAGCCGCACCATCACCAAGGGACATAGACAGCGTGTTTTGGCAAACAACACGGATTGACGTAAACTTGCCGATTGTTGCCATAGACCCGTCAAAAGAGGTCGCAAGCATCAGATAGGTGTTCATACGGTCAACCGTACCACCGACAGCGATTTCACCATCGGTCTTAGCCAATGCCCACAAACGCTTGCCACCGTCCAGACAACCGGCGGTTTCAATAGTGAAGCCTTGCAGATCAACCAAATCACGATAAAAATCCATCACTTCGCCCGGTTGAACGATTTGGTAACGGTCGGAACAAGTACCGAGTTGGGCCTTAGTATCCGAGCGATACAGAATATTGTCGTCGCCGTAATGGATAGTACCATCTTCATCACGGAACATTTGCTTGGTTTTCTTGGCTTCCCAAAGCATACCGGCTTCCTTGAGCCAGATTTCAAGTGGGGCATTTTGCGGCAGGGAAGAACCAAGGCCATGCCAAGGGAGTTCCTTACCAACAAAAGCCATATTTGCACGACCATTGGACATATCGAGAAGGTGAGCCATTTTTGAATCCTCTTTGGTGAGTTGTTGACAGTTAGCAGAAGTGCTTGCTGTCTTGATATGGTCATTATAACGTATTCAAAAAGATTGTCACGTCTTTTCATGTAAAGAAACGTAAACTTATATGAAAAGAAATTACATACTAGAGACTTGTGCAAATATCATATAGAATGTTATTTGTCAAGTAACTTTACGTTTCCTATACAAACAAATTACAGGCTCCCCCGGTGTTTGTCTCCCCCGTTTTCAGGTATTGAAGCTATTATAAATGAAAAAAGCCTTCATATGAAGGCTTTTTGTGTTAAGGTTTGTTAAAAAAATCAATGCGTCATCACGACGATAGATTTCAATATCCAACATTTCACCTTCATAGTAAATGAGAAAAGGCTTTATAAAGCCTTTTCTACTTAATGTTCTTTATTTTGCACATTAACCTCTTTTTATCAGTTAATGTGCAATATTTTAAACATTATGAAGCCTTAACATCTTGGATAGTGTAGCGATATTCAATATCTTCGCACTTAACATCACAATCATAAAATTGAAAGATGAAAGAAAAAGTGCCGAAAGTGAAAAATTCACGCAAAAAACTTTCCAAAAACTTTTTCCCTTGTTCCTCAAATTCTTCAATCGGCATACAATCAGGGCCAACATTAACATGTGAAACAGTATATTGTTGGGTAATGTTCGGAAACTCTGATATTATGTCAGAATAAATGATATTTGCAATGTCTTTAGGCGTAGTATCTACAACACCAAAAACACACGGGGAAACATCGGATTGATCGACAACAACATAAGATTGGGCAGTCATAGCATTTCCTAATGGTGAGTTGATGAGTTCATTTTAAACAAAAAACGAAATTATGTCAAAACAAGAAATGTAACAGAATGTTATCACTAATTATGTGGTTAAAACTCTCTATAAGCCCGTTTAAGACACTTTTAAAGAAAAGATGAATGCTGGTATGGTCTAACTGTTAAAACGTCTTTAAAGGCTATTTCAGGCGGTTTAAACATGGTTTTGATTACAGCATTCTTTTATTAATTATGTGGGAAAATAGTGCGAAGCACAATCTAATACTGAGGTAACGAAGTATTAGATTGTTTATTATAAATTATTAAAAACAAAAACCTTTCTTTTATTAATTATGTGGTTAAAATCGTGCGTAGCACCAATGTTAATACTGAGTTTACGAAGTATTAACATCAATCTTTAGTAAGTTAATGAATGGTTATATTTCTTTTTAATAATGTTATTATACTTTTTAAAAGAATATAAAGTTTTAGAATAGTTTTAACGTGCGAAGCACGTTTTAATACTGAGTTTACGAAGTATTAAAACGCATATTAAAGACAGGTTTGGATTGTTTAAGAATTCATATACAGTATTAATAACTCACTACGTTCGTGTTCACTACCGTTCACATATATTAACAAGTTTTTAAAGACTTGAATAATATACTCACTACGTTCGTAATTCGCTATCGCTCATCATACTAAAACTAAACAGTTTGTAAAGAATTTCTTTGACTGCTCACTACCGTTCGCAGTCTTCAACAATCTTTACAGGTTTCAACAGCAGGTTTCAAAAATGCTTTTGCTCCGCAGGATTATACAGATGAGTATAAAAGTTGTCAAGGTCATTTCGGGCCAAATAACACGAATAATTGTCATTATAGGCCAAAATGGTATAAAATGTAATCATTCAAACAAAAAGCCCATCTTTCGACAGGCTTTTTTGCTATTTGGTGTTACTCGGCAGCTTGAGCAACAGATTCGGTTTGTTTGTCCACAGTGGCATTTTTCTGTACATTACCGCTGGAAAAATAACCTTTGCAGTGGATACGGGTAAAGGTTTGGTTCAGCTTGACTTGACGATATTCCGTAGCGAGGTTGATCTTGTTTGCATTAGCATGAACCGCATCAGGGATATGCTGCAATACAACTTGTCCGAAAATGTACGCATCATGAACATCGCTACCATTCTTGGCGACAGCTTCAAGGTCTTCCGTCTTGACTGTGATAGTGAAGTCACGGAGTTCGCCAGTGCCATTCTTGCGAACATATGCAAATTTCACGGGAACGGCTTGCTCACGGGGAAACTTGACACCGAAGGTTTGGGTCTTGCCGACATTGCGATTCATGGTATAGCCTCTTTGGTTTGGTTTAAAGTTGAGCATATCTGCTCTCTATGTGATTAATAATATCAAAATAAGTTCTGGTTGGCAACTTTTTGTTTGTAATCAAATGTAACTGAATAACTGATTACAAACAAAAATGAAAAGGGACTTAAATGTCCCTTAGTTCCCTTATAGCTGGTTATTGAACCAGCTTCAAAACAAAGGTATCAGTCTTGATAATCACTTCCATAATGCTTTCATACTTGAAGGTACGGATTTTAACTTCATCTTCCAAATCTTGCTTGGCAGACGGCTTATAGGCCGGAATAAACGGCTTAATAGCTGCATAGTCAACCGGATTGCCGTTTTCATCAACATACTCAACTGAACCGCCAACCTTACCGAGTTCAGTAGTTTGCAGATACAGATTGCCATCCTTTTCAATGATAGCCTTACCAAACTTGTGAACACCCCACTTCATCTCACCCTTTTCAAAGGTTTGTTCCTTGTCTTCAACAGCACGGGATTGGTTCACATTCTTTTCATAATCACCATTCAATTCAACATGAACCTTTTGAATCTTGTATACCAAACAATGCGGATTAGCAATTTGCTTGGTGGCAACATCCTTTTTGTTCATGCGAACGACAGTCTTTGTCTTGAGGACAGCGTTCATTTTGGTTTGGTTGGCAGCGAAGAAGGACGTCATAGACATGGTAGGCATTGTCATTTTGAATCTCCAGAAGGTTTGTCGTTTCGATATGGTCATTATAAGGATTTTCTTTTAGACTGTAAAGAAAAGATTAAAGAGAAATGTTATCTGAATGTTACATGATTTACATTGCAGTTACAATTGAAAGACAGGCACCCCCGGTGTTTGTCTCCCCCTTAACTCCGGTATTGAGACAATTATAAATGAAAAAAGGCTTCACTAGAAGCCTTTTTGTGTAACTGATGGTGATAAATTAATATCCTCCTTCCGGATTTTTTTGAACTGCTTCAATAAAATCATTACCATAACTGATTACCAAATCCTCCAAATGCTCATCATCTGCTGCCGTCCAATCTTCACCCAATTCTTCCGGTGTCCAAATAACGACCATATGTCCCTCGCAACGAAGTTCATCAATTACCGCTTGTTGAGCAGGAGTCATTTCAATTTCCTCTATTTGGTTGGTATGATTCATTTTAACTGAAAAGAGTCACCATAGCAACTCTTTTCAGTTAATCGTTTGTTACACCAACTTAATTGCATTACGGCAATGCTTGCAGCGATAAACAACTCCAGCAACAAGCCTTGCTTTGCGTTGCCCACTAATCATATGAGTAGCACACCCGCATGTGGTTGCATACTTGGTATGCTGTCGGCGGATAACTCCAGACTCAGGGCTAACGTCAAAATTATGACAGCGGCCTGCCGGAAGTCCAAATACCATCATGACATATTTCCACATTTTGCCATGACCGATATTATTGTCATAACTACCAAACATGGCATTAGCTACCATGTGAGCAACTTCATGTCCGACAACTTGAGACAAAAACAGTTCAGGGTCTTGCTTTGCCATAGGTATATTGAAACGCAAACGGGCATTGACAATCGTGTTATCAGGTTCAATGGCACATACGAATTGACCACCACAACGGCCATTCAGCTTGAAATCAAAGTAAAATTGGATCGGGTTATAGCCAAGACGATCCTTAGCAATCTGGATAAAACGGTTGGCCGACATGATGATGCGCTGTTCGATATTATCCATTTTCAACTCCAAGTAGTTTGTTGCTTCGATAAGAGTCATTTTAAGGGATTTCTTTTTAACTGTAAAGAAAATGAATGTAACCGAATGTAAAAGAATGCGGTCAAAAATTTAACCGCCTGCACTCATATAATAAACATCTCATAATGACCATATAAGCACGTTTAAGACGTTTTCTCTTCAAAACTATATCATGGTACTGGTACGGTAGTAGGATGCCTTAAACGGGGTTATAGAGCGCCTACGTTTACATTGAAAAGTAGGATGCTTCGGTGTTTGTCTCCCCCGTTTTCAGGTATTGAGATAATTATAAATGAAAAAAGCCTTCATATGAAGGCTTTTTGTGTAATCGTTGTGTTGCCATATCAATTAGACTTCCTTGTCCAATTGTTTATCTATTAGTCCAATCGGCAATCTGCATACATGCTGACATTCTCAGGAACAATCAGCTTTTCACGCAGTACCCTGATAAATGCTTTTGCCCCTTCTACCTTAGCATCCATGTTTTGACATGGGATACCAGAAGGATTCCAGAGTTCCAAGCCACCTGAGTAGGACTTGCTGAATCCCGCCGCAATCAGAGCCTTACCGAGTTTGGTGCTACCCTTGACATTGATTATCTTGGCCCATGCAAACCCACACATGAGCTGGTCACGACCACCAAGCACTTCATTGTAATACTTGGTTGCTGAAATAGCAGCAGCTTGCTTGGCTTCATTGACGATTGCGTAAACTTCATTGGCGGTTTGTGTGGTCATGTTCATTTCTCCGGGTAGTTGTCGTCTTGATAATAGTCATTTTAACGGATTTCTTTTAAACTGTAAAGAAAATAATGAGGAGAAATGTTATCATAATGTAACATATTAACAATTGAGTAACAAACATATGGTATGCTGGTTCGGTGTTTGTCTCCCCCGTTTTCAGGTATTGGTGTTATTATAAATGAAAAAAGGCTTCTAGTGAAGCCTTTTTGTGTTTACGGGTTGTTACTTAAAGCAAGACGGTTGTTCCGTGCGGCTTCAAAACTGTATTCAGCTTTTCATACGCCTGAACAAATTCCTTATGTGCCTTGACAACATCTTCCGGGGCATCTGCAACAAGTTCCCAACGAAGCGGTCTTCCAGTTGCAAAAATTCCGCCAACTTCATTTGCTCGTACCATCTGTTGAAACGTAACATCATTAGCCATGTCAATATCTCACATAATGTGCCATTTGCCATCTTTCACCAGCATCCCCTTAGAACAGGGGCGAGTGATAGAACCATCAGACCATTTTACCACAACACGCCTTCCAGTGCAACCTGCCATATCACAAAGATAGCTTGCACCAGTCGCCTTCCCTTCTTCGGTATGACCATCGACCGTGCGGGACACTACCGCAGTACCTTTCTCAAACATACTCATATCCAAACCTCAGTCAATGCTACGGGGGAAGTGTAAAAACATGTCCACAATTGGAGCAAGATTGTTCGTCAGAAACATTATATGGAATTTCTTCCCCTCAATCTGGACAACAACCATCATCATATTGCTCACGAATTTTTTTGGAGATATCAGTTTCCATTTTCATTCCAAAACTTTCGATTAGTTCCATTGCAGCTTGATACATTGCATTTTCAATATACTCCTTTTTGATTGCAATGTCAACATCTCCAAGTTGAGACACCGGAATGGCAACAACAACACAACCAAGATCGGCCAGTTGCTCAATCAGTTTTTCTACAGTGTTCATATTCAACCCTCAAAAAAGATTTCTACTTCGGTACACTGACAATATTCGCCAGTATAATCACATTTTGCCATATCCGACATATTTGTAAAAGAGGCACTTTTTACAAACACACCATCTTCATGTAGTCTTTGAATAAACCCGGTTCGGTGATTGCTATCAGAACACCACACCAAAGATTCAGCCAATGTATCATTCAAACAGAATGTTTTCGATTTCATACAGCTTCCTCATCTTGATGGAACATTTTAACTAAAAACAAAGAAAATTGCAACTCATTCTTTGTTATAGTTTGTATCAATTCAAGCTACCAACTTGACATACTCCCCACAACTTTTGCAAGTATATTTTGCCCCATTAACAATTTTGGTGCGGCGTTGTGACGTAATCATATGCGTAGTGCAACCGCATGTAACCGGGTGGCGTTTCGTTTTACGCAATACTAATCCTGATGTTTCGGAAACATCAAAATCATGAGTTCGCTTAGGCTCCAAACCGAAAACCTTCATGACATATTTCCATTCTGGGCCATGACCAGCTTCTTTGTAGCGATTACCACCGATACATTCAGCAACCATATGGGCAACTTCATGCCCAACAACAACCTTCAAATATTTTTCCGGGTCTTGCTTCATCATCAACAGATTGAAATGCAAGCGGGCATCATAAACATCACCATAGATATTGCGTCGATACGAAAACTTACCACCACATTTTCCGTTCAAAGAAAAGTTATATTCATAATGAATTTCTTCAAACCCCAAGCGGCGAATTGCAATATCAATGTACTCTTGCACTTTAAGGGCAATCATACTTTGAAAAGATTGACTCATGTTCGTTTCCCCTTGGTTGATAAGAGTATTATACCACGAAAATCTATGTGTTCAATACTTTTTATAATTTCTTTTCAAATAAAAAGATTGACATGACTTGATTTGCCTGTTAAAATGACCACATCAAGACAGCAATCACTTGGAGTAACAACCATGAGTGTGTACAAAAAGCAAGTTGTTGTAGAATCTTTCCCGGCGTATGACGTTGTTGAACGTGAAGCCAGCCCGATTGATGGTGTCGTTCAAATTACTAGTGATGATATTCTTGGCCTTGAGGCTGGCCGGAATGCCAAGTTTTACCGACTGTATTCGCCGGGAAGCGTGGTTAGCTACGCACTCCAATACAATCGCTGCCCGATGAGAGAAGTTGCTGATGCCAAAGAAAAGGGACATGAGTTGCATTGGCTATGTCAATGTAGTGTGGCATTGACCAGTCACAAACAAGAAAAAAAGACTCTTGTGAAGGTTGAAATCGGCATGAAAGTTTGCTTTGAGGGGCTGTATGCCACGATTGAAACGGCACCGAATGATAACCTTGTTTTCAAGCCGGTGTAAAATTGAAGGAAATGGGGAATATTCCCCATTTCCTTTTTCACTATTATAATAAAAATCACGCAGGGGTGGTGTTTGTCTCCCCCTCAACTCCGGTATTGAGACAATTATAAATGAAAAAAGGCTTCATTAGAAGCCTTTTTGTGTTAACTATTGTTAACAACGTCATCAACTGTCAATGGGCGGTGAACGTAAAACCCTAGATATACCTTATGGCCTTTAGGGTCTAATACCGGCTCAGTTGGCTCACCATGTTCAGATAGCGTTATTTCTTGGTCGCCATCAACAACCACACTTTCGCCACTTTCGCCATAATAAAGACGCAACCAGCCCGCCGCACAATCAGCTATGTCTCTTACATCACTCCCATCAACACAAACGGTAGATGCGAATTGTATTGCCGTTCTCAACTTGATTTTGCGCATTACATTCTCCTAATCGACCATTTAATTATAAATGAACAAAGCCCTCATTGGAAGGCTTTTTGTGTTATGAAGTGTTACTTGTTACGTTGCTTTATAAACACCAGCTTTAACTTCAACAACGCACGGACAATTAATGCCACGCACACCAATTTGCGTCTTTAATTGATGCACTTCACCGTTATGTGTGACGGTCACAACATACCCGCTCCATAGACCTTTGTAATTTCCGTCAGGAAGCGTACACACATTTTCGTTACTCATTAAAATCTCCGGGAAAGTTAATTAAGGGTATGACGTATCATACCCTTTTCAAGAACCACTGTCAACACTTTTAGACCATGCGGCACTCTGCCAGTACCTTGAACTCTGCGCCAAGACCGAGCTTGTCAATCAGAACCTTGGCGAATGCTTCCGCACCTTCCATCTTCACGTCCATATTCTGCACCGGCAGGCCAGACGGGTTCCAGATTTCCATGCCTCCTGCATACGCCTTGGAGAAGCCGCAATCCTTGAGCGCCTTACCCAACTTGGTATTTCCCTTGACACCAGCTATTCGCACCCTGAACTGGACATGGGTGTCGGTCCACGCCACCACATCACGGCCTTGGAGCTTGTCTCGCAGGTAGGTTTCGGCGGCAGACTTGGCGGCAATCTTGGCCTGAACAACGATAGCTTGGATACGGGCGGCTTCCAGTTGAGCGTCGATCTTGGTAGTCATGTTTGTGCTTCCGGTTTTGGTTTCGATAGAGTCATTATAAGGTATTTTCTTTTAGCTGTAAAGAAAAAGATGCTTAGAATTGTTTTAGTATGTTATTTTATCACAGTCCAGTTACAAACAAATTCTAAGATATCTCGGTGATTGCCTCCCCCGTTCTCAGGTATTGAGACAATTATAAATGAAAAAAGACTTCATTGGAAGTCTTTTTATGTTTTGAAATGTTATCAAACAAAAATAGCCCATTAAAGGGGTTTTTCTTGTTATATTTCCTTGCGAGAAAATAAAATCCCAATAAAACCAATGAAAAGCAACACATTAATATGCTCATGACACAATTTTCCAGTGATAGACCGAAACAACACCATTGCTTTGAGTTACAAAACAATACCCGTAATCAGAACCTTCAAAAGCAAGATAACTCTTACTTTCATAAACAATATCACCGATTTCATCCAATTGCTGCACTATTTCATCGCAATAAATTTCTTGCATTTCATGCAAAGTGCTAGTATTGTAAACCGGAACAAAAATGAATTGATTGTTTTCAGTAGTATACCAAATGGCTTCACCACAACCGGAATGTTCAAATCCATTTTCACGCTTCACTTCCGCACTAAGAAAATAGGAATTAACAATCCGAGTGTTATGCCGAAAAGTAACGACCAGTTTCATTTGAGCCATCCCGTATAAGATGTTGACATTATAACATAATAAAAATATTTGTGTGTAAATGTTTGTAATTATAATTACATTAGGTATACACTAAACTTGGCTGAACATGGTATACTAGCCACATCAACAATTAAGGGGTTTAATCATGTGGCATGATCTTAATGATGTGGCGCAACAACACGATTTTAATAAAACGGTTTTTATTAATTTCGCAATGGAAAATCACGACAAATATGGTATTGTTTCCAGCATCGGAAGTTTAGGAATTAATGCCGCAGTTAATAATTGGCACGTTGATGCTTTGGTGAAAGATTTCAAAATGTCAATTGTGACTAACATTGTTGCAGAAGTGGAGCAAGAAAACATTCATTTGATTGTCAGCCAAAAAGGTAACAATCTATTTGATGTTATTGTTGATGGTGACGTTCGTCACCCGGATTGTGACAATCTTGCGGTAATGCGAGCAATGGCGCACTACCTGAATTCGTATGCATATAAAGCGTCTAAACTGGAATGAAAAAGGGGCGTTGACGCCCCTTTAAAAAGTCTGATTGATATTATTCACCTTCTGGCTTTAATTCGATATGCATAACTGAACCATGTGAACGAGGGCCGGTTGAACCTTCTTTCTCTAAACGAGAGGTTTCACTGTTAGCTTTACCCATATTGATTTTGTTTACAGAAACATCAAAATGTTTTTGAACATATGGGTCGGCTGCAATAGAATCCATCTTTTCATGTACATTAGACCAATTTTTGCGCTGTGAATTATATGCTGAAATAGGCTTAGTTGTTTCTGGATAATGATGTTTTGCATGTATGGTAATACCATGACGGCCATCTTCATCATTCTTTGACAATTCAATATCAATGCCACCTACAGAAATCTTGTGGTGAATGCCATTTTCTGTTATTACATGCAATAACTTTTTCAATTCTTCTGCTTTACGATTAATACCCACTGCACGGTTATTTGATTTAAGTTTATCATAAATAGCTTCACGAACTGGACTAGGTGTATTATGATTTCTTGCTATAGATTCCATTGCATGATAACTAGGATATTCTTTAGAAACTTCTTCTTTACCTTCTCTTTCAAGAACATTTCTTGGCATATGTTCAGAACGTAACATTATAGACTTGACGGCGGGGTTAGTTTCACGGTCAAATGCAATCTCTAATGCTCTTGGTGTTATATTAGGATTATGGGAAGCTACAGATCGTGCAAATGTGTCAGGACTATGGCGAAGGATATGACGCAAAACACTTAAAGGAGCATTAGGATGCATGGCTACAATATGATCCAAATGGCCGGTTTCCAATGCTTTTTCAAGATGCGCTTTATCTGCTTTAGGATGGGATGCTGCTTCTGCAATCTTTGCTAATTCGCCAGACTTAATATGACGAGATAGTGCATTGTTAGTTGACGTATCAGTTAGAGAACTAGACTTCTCAACGCCATTAATATCGGTAAAGTTTTCATTTATACTTTTTTGAACAGGCGTCTTTAATCCGCCCTGAATTAAATCACTAAATGTTTTAGTCATTTTGAACTCCGTTAATATGTTAATATGCCTATATTTACAGCATATTAACATATGAGTTGGAGATAAAATATCGGTTACTTGGTCAAAACCATAACAAAATCCCCCTTCAAAATAAACTTATTAATATTTTCAAAGTTGATGTTGCGAACAGTTACCGCATCTTCAAGACCTTGATTCTTGGCGGATGCTTTCTTGGTACGCTTGAACAAATGTTTGATGGAATCACGGTCGATAGTATCCCCATTTTCATTGACATAGGAAACGCTACGGACAGATTCAATGATAGCATTGAGATATTGCTTGCCATCACGCTCAACAATAGCCGGGGAAACTTGCTTTCCCCAAACACGTTGACCCGCCTTGAAGTCTTGCGCCTTGCCTTCGATAGCACGTTGAGCATTCACGGCAGCTTCATAGTCACCGTTCAGGATGACATTTGTCTTGGTGACTGCAAACACCTTGCCAAAAGTGTTGCCACGACGACGAAGGGACACTTCGGTTTTGGTTTCCAGAACACCGGAAACCGGCTTGGTATTCATCTTGAGGAAGGAAGTCAGGGTCATGTTCGGGGTAGTCATGGCGGTTGCTCCTGTTGATTGCTGTCTTGATGGATTCATTATAACAAGGTTCTTTCTATCTGGAAAGAACCTTTGTGTAACGAAGTGTTAACGCAAGTAATAGTTAAAATGCATGTTATAAGAATCACATGCAGGTTCGGTGTTTGTCTCCACTATGTCCTAGTGCTGCATTCATTATATCACATACACGGGTTCGTTGTGTATCTCAATCGTAACCATCGTCATAATTTTCCTTAATTGGCAATCCCATACTCTCAAAAAACTTTGATGCCCCTTTAATACCAGTGCCATGTCCTGCCGGTTCTTCATCACCGACATACTTAGACAACAAAGATTTTGTCACATTTCTACCATGCCCATTCTTTCGATGTTTTGGCTTTACGAACGTATAAACAACACCATTCCATGTTGCCTTAGTAATAGCAACCGCAATTGGCTTGTCATAATAAAACGTCACAGCAACGCCATAACACATGGAATTGGCGTGTTTGATGATTGTGTGTAGGGTAGGATTCAAATCCCATCCGGGAACGTATAAACGGGCCTTCAAAGCGATTTTAGCCAGTTCTACAGCATACTCCCCATAAGAAACTTTAGTGACTGTATTTGTAATCATATTAAAACAATATCGCTCATATGCACATGACCTTTGACTTTAACATCACCAGTAATACATCGCAATTCATAATGTTCCGTCCATAAAAAATCAGGATCAGTATGAATTCCGATGACTTCAAATTGATGCCCTTTGTACACATTATAATATGGAGTGTAAGGTTCTTCAAATACTTTCGGATGAAAAATAACATGGGAACCTAATGGTTTTTCAATACCCCAAGTGGTAAACATATCGGCATTTATATTTCGTAATGTATCTTCGCCACCAATAAGTTTTGCATCTACTACGACATAGCCGTTAATAGTATTAACCGCAATTATTTTGAATAAACTTTCTCTATAACATTGTAAAGTATTAAAACGGGTAACGCTTTCTTTTGAAAATTTAACAACCATTCCCAGAGCGTTTTGGGCGCTGGATAATGATTTTTCTTGATCTTCGTCCGTCGAAACTACTGCATTACAACACATACACTTATTTGAATGTATAGCACAAACATCATGGTCAATTACAGGAAGCATATCAGTGTTACATAATGGGCATTTCATTGTTATCTCTTTATTATTTTAATTATGATAGTGCAATTTAGACAATTCATTCAAATCTTGAATGTTTGTGATTTTAAAATCATTCACTGATTCGAGAATTGATTTAGCTTCGGAAATATCACGCACGGCTAAACCCAAATGACCATCATCACATCCTCTTAGCATCACCACGTAAGGGTATTGTTCATAATATTCATCATCAACATTTCTTTCAGAATCGAAATTGAACTTATGAGCATTCTTATGTGAAACTTTTGGGTCACGCTTGAAAAATATACATGGGGTTGCATCAGTATATTCACCAATTGGTTCGGCTAATTTAATGGAATAGTAATCATGATCTGGATTAAGAATATATCCCAAAATAACCGCCTCTTGGAAATATTCTAACCACCATTTAATATCTTTATGATAATACGGATTATCAAAAATTACATCATTAGTAATAAAAGATAATGGGGTCATCATTGTTTTAGTAATTGGGTCATAAACCAAATTATCAGTTTCCATTAAGTATCCATCCGTTTTCTTTAATGTTATATTTCATATTACGATTGTTGATAATAGTTTAATTTTCTTTATGATAAAGAAAATTAAACCAGTTTGCAAGACTTTTCAATCCAAATAAATTGGATTTGTTGCAACCTCATTTTGCAAAGCAGTCATTGCATGAAGCATCCCATTCATAGTAGAATGCGGATGACAATAGTTAATTTTCTTGCCATTTTTCAAGACCAAACAACCATTCAAAAACTCCCTTCGAGAAGGGTCACAGTCTGTCCCATCAAAAGACGCATAGGTGTCTGAAAACGGTTCTTTGGTTGCTTGCCAGTCAATACCAACACCTTTGATATTGTAATCTTTATTGTCCTGTTCAACCCCTCCATAATAAGAAGGTTTACCGGGGACACCATACATAAACATGTATGCCCACATGATTTTTGTTACATTCATAGTTCAATTCCACATGTCATAAATCGAATCAATAACAGGACAATATTCTTCCCAAGGATCATAGTAAGGTTCAAAATGATAAACCTCTTGATGAAAAGCAGCCTTAAAATTAGTCCACACCCCTTGGCGATCAATACCAACATACAACTTGGTATAATCAAAACATTCATCTGCCAAAGGATTTCCGAAACTTTCAAAGTCTAGATTATTTTGCATGTCCTCGACAATTCGCATTTTTACATCTTCACGAAAGTCCGTTTCCTCATCAACCATTTGCATCAATTCAACACGATTGAAATGGCGAGCATTACGGGCTGTGGAAACATAAATCGAACCTTGTGCAGACATGTCTTTGATCCAGTTGTTTCGTGATTTGCTAATTATAAAACAAAAAAGAGGCTTTGCAAAGCCTCTTTTTGTAAGTTGTTGTTACACTGTGTAAATGTTTTTTATATACGTATTTTGATCAAGCCGTTCAATCAAACCAACACCAATAATCTTCGAAATATTCTTTCATAATCTCCTTGATATGCTTCTTTTTATGACCTCTACACTTAGCTAGACCAACAATACGCTCTCTAGTAGTTGGGCCTAAGAGTGTACCATATTCTATTGATGCAATAATATCCTCAATATCATCACGGCATAATTTCAATTTTTCGGTATTCATTGATGCTCACTTATATTTTCGACAATATCTAACCCAACACTTTCAAAAAACTTAGTGCAACCGTTAGTCCCGTTAGCATGTCCTACTGGAGATTCTGAACCTTCAAACTGTGATAATAGTTCCAGTATAATCCTTTTCCCTATATTATTACCACGATATTTCTTACGAACAAAAACATAAACCATTCCATTCCATGTGGCCTTAGTAGTAGCAACAGCGATGGGGATGCCATTATCATATGTTACAGCAACCCCATACTTAATGTCATTATTCGTTTCAATAATCCAATGTAATGTAGGGTTCAAATCCCAGCCGGGAACGTATAGACGGGCTTTTAAAGCGTCTAAAGCAAGGTCAACAGCGTGTCTATCATAGGATACTAGGGTTTTCATTAACTAATTAATTCCAAATCACTTTCATGGACATATCCGTTTACAGTAACATCTCCAGATAAACAAATCAATTCATAATGTGTTATAGTTTGGTAATCATCATCAATGTGTAAATTGATAATCTTAAAAACATGACCTGAGTAATCGTCATAATATGGTGTATACGGTTCGTCATATACCTTTGGATTAAACTTAACTATATTCCCAATTGTTAACATAATAACCTCATATATTACTTAATAAAAAATGATTAACCTTCTCTAACACCATTTCTTTAGAATCTACTAAACTAAGGTCACATAATATAGAACCCGTATGGCATATATGGATATTAATAATCCTCAACTGAACATTAATATATTTTGAAAATGGATAGAAACGTGAGCATATATTGTCAACATATACTAACTTTCCAATCGCCTTATATGCTCCCTCAATAGTATCTTTTTGGTCTTGCTCAGTGCTTATTATACTATTGCAAGATAGACAATAATGAGCATATGAGGGAATGGGAGAATTAGTTATATATTCAACTAATTCAGAATTGCATATAGGACAATCCATTATATGATATACCCCAATTCATATAGAACACAATCACACCAGTTCTTTGCCATCATTTCGGTCGGCTGCACTTGAAATATAATAACTGATTTGCCAGAATCTACATTACAGAAAAACTTATTATCTTTTCGACAAATATTCGCCTTTATCTTCCCATGTATATCAGTCTTCTGAAAGCTATTAAAAATAGGTTTCAACCCAATTTCAAAGTCTCCTGATTTCCACTCGCTTAGTTTTCTTTGTGGTGCTATATTAGGACAATTAATAGTATCATGACATATTAAAATACCTTCTGTTAATGATTCAAGATTATCATTATATTTTCCACATAGGGAACATGTACCGTCACACATTATATTATACCTTTTTTGATGGGATTAATTGTAATTGATTATCACCAAACCAAGTTTTTTGATTAGATTGCATTAATACCTCACATTCTCCAAATGCTGTTTTAGTAACATATCCTTGAATGCCATAACACTTGTCATCTTCCGAGATAACTTCAACTCGCTGACCTACAGAAAACTCGCTCTTTATTTTGTTAATATCAAACATGAAAATACCCAATAAATGATTGTTAGTTGTAGTATAACATTAAAATTATGAAAATCCAATCCCAGAAATGCAAAAAGCCTTCATTTGAAGGCTTTTTATGTATGTTTAATGTTACCAACTGTCAACGTCTGATATATGAATTGAATCACCACTTTCTAAAAACACTTCAATTATTGGCGCAATACTAGACGGGGTAGATTGGACAGTGATTAACTCATTTGGGTTTGCTTTACTTATTTCGTAAAGTCGTTCTATTTCAACCCTATTTAATCTGATAGATTGATTAAACCTTAGTTCATCCAAAGTCTTTTGAAGTGTTTTAGTTAATTTTCTTGCTTGGTCTAGTTGATTCATATTATAATTATCTTTGAAAATGGTAGCCCGCCTGTGAATCGAACACAGAATAAAGGATTATGAGTCCTCCGTTATAAACCACTTTAACTAGCAGGCTATTTTGGTGCGTCCTGTGGGCTACGATCCCACTACCTCCGGGTTTAGAATCCGTCGCTCTGCCGATTGAGCTAAAGACGCATATTATTAAGCAAAAATACCAACAATAACAGGCTCTTGATGCAGCCCCACAAAACTAAGGTCTTGTTCATCTGCATCGTCCGTGAAATCCCAACCTTCATTCAATTCCTCAAGGTCTTCATCCATGTATCCATCCAGAATACTTTTACGCTTCTGGTTCACATGTGCGCCAGCACCTTTGCAAAAGGTACGCATGTGCTTGGAAACAAAATTGCGATCTTTCATTTTCAAACTCCTATACGGTCCCGTCTTGATGAGAGACATTATATTTAAATCGTGGAAGAATGTCAACAACTTTTTCAATATCACTTACATTAACAGGAAGATGCTAACCCATCTTACGATGGGCAGCAACATTCAATTGCGAATGATACTTGCAAATCTTGCTGTAACCCGTGTGATCCGGCTTCACCCACAAATCAAGTTGCCAGTCGGCCAGCGTCTTATTACGCAAGAAACTTTTTGCAGTCAGCGTACCGGACTTTGCATCAGGTGAAGTAAAACCAACCCCATTATTTTCCTTGGTTTGGTTTTCCACCTTTTCTGCTTCCGTTTGATTATTCATCAAAACGGTCAAGGCACGTCCAACCAACCGAATCTTACGGGACTTATCAGCCCCATTCAACATTGCTTGCAGGGTGTCTTTAGTGATGATGGCGGACATGCTAGCTTCTCCGGTTGGTTACTGTCTTGATGCAGTCATTATAACTGATTTCTTTTCTTTTCAAAAGAAAAGAAATGTAAACATCCTTGTCTATATTGTTACAGCGTATCCTTTTTTTCAATAGTTTCCTTACGAATTACAACAGTCGCATCATCATAGTCCCAATCAACATCAAATGCATATTGAACACAAACTTGATCAGAAAGTTCATATTTTCGCTTAATTTCTGCAATCAAAATTGCATTAATTTCATCACGGCTAAGTTCAATCTTGGCAGTGGTTTCGGTGCGGATAATTACCGTCATCATGATGATGTTTCCTGTAATAGTTGACTTGATGTAGCCATATTATCAAAATTAAATTGAATTGAAAAGAAAATCTTTGTAACTTTGTGTTAGCCACAAAATAAAAAAGCCCCGTTTATGGGGCTTTTTGTTCCAGAATTACTTACAGGGCGACCCAACCAACACTGGCGCAAAGATACGGGCGACCATTGACTTTCACCACATCACCAACAGAAAGAGAACGATTGTTGCCGAAAAACCACGCACGTTGAGCAGTGCGGGCAGGGTTATTGGAAATGTCAAAAGCCATTTCACACAGTTCCTCATCGTCACCTTCACCATAAAAAATGGCAGTAACTTCGTACTTCTCAAGGGCAGACTTCACTTGATCAGCGGTCATGAAATAGGAATCACGGGACATTTCAGCCGGGAATTGGAGAACATGCACTTTCTTCTTCATGATAACACCTCGTCGTCTTGTTGTGATCATTATAACAGGTTTCTTTTCGTTTGAAAATACTTTTTTGCATTCTTTACACAACTGATACAAATAGAAAATATGCAGGTTCGGTGTTTGTCTCCCCTATGTCCTAGTGCTGCACTCATTATACCACATTAACTAAAAATGTATGTATACCAAATGTAAAATATACTCATTGGTGAGTATATTTTGTTATCACTTTGAAAAATGATTGGGGTGAACAGTAATTTCGACTTCTTTTGGTGTTTGATCATCTACAGGTTTGGCACGTTCCGCTTTGCGCATGGCGCATTGTTTTAAGACAATCTTATGACAAATATCCATCGTGAAGTCTGCCATTCCCTTAAACCATTTTTCGGGATTACCATATTGGTTAATTTTGGTTTCTTGACCTTCGAATACAATGGTAATATCCAAATCATCAAACCCTTCAAACAAATATAGATAGCGGATAGCATACAATGAGTTCTCGCTACCAATAGTAAAATCTTCACCATTGATAAGTTTAATCAGCATTTCGCCAATAACTTTTCCGTCCGGGTATGCTTCCCCATTAAGGGGGTCAAATGTAACTTTCATTAATACACAATCTCAATTATTGCGACCTTTGCCAAATCTTCAAGTTCATCACGACCTTGAAAATATTGTATGGCTTCTTCTTCATCACGAATGGCATATTGCGTTGTTTCTTCATGCACCAACACACCATCAACTTCAACATCAATGTAAGTTTCTGCGTGGAAAGAACAGCAACCATCACCACAATAATCATACGTGTTACGAACATTGATGTTGATAGAAACCATGATTACCTCCTCGATATGTTTATATTATATCAAAAGAGATGTGATATGTATGTTATTGTTCTGTAAACGAACATATTAATCCGAGTTCAAATCAAAAACATGATCACGATATACTTCTAGATATTCAGAAGGATACCCAATATAAGAAACATTTTGCTTGCGCACCATAATCGGAGTATAAACCGGGATGGCGCTGGTGGAAATGGCAGTAAATGCCACTTGGCGGCGATCTTCTGTAATTTGATCATTCATAATGTAACACAGAATCTTTGCCTCCGGAAGCCCTGCTTGATGGTAAACAACCTCATGAAACGAATAGCTACCCTTGTTCAGTGTTTCAAATGATCGGAAATACTGATTAAGATCAGATTGAGATTGAAGATGCATCATATCTTCAAGAATGTTGACAGCGTTCATATATGCGTTCTTTTCCAATTATAGCCCCTTAGCGGCGCTTAGAATATTCAATAGCGATGGCGATTCCAATCAGAATTGCGAGAATAATCCCCCAAAACCAAATCATATCACCAGACTGATAGGCATATGATACCATTTCAGCCGTTTGTTGTTCCATAGGAGAATGGTAAACAATAACTGAATCAGTCACAACGGTACACTTTGTTAACACGGGTAACAGACTTCTTGGTAGGGTTAAAAGAACCCTGATACCATTTCGAAGAACTACTCACCACAGAACCAACAACCGCTTGGGAACGTGGCAGCGCCGACTTAAAACAGGTCTTTCCAGCCCAATCCTTTACCCAATTTGTAGGACTGAGAGAGAAACGCTCAAGTTTATTGCAAAGCTCAACCTGACACATGCTTTCGGAGTGGACGGGCGAAGCAACCACACAACCAATAACAGCGATTGCAAGAACAATTTTACGCATTTCAAATCTCCAAAATCTTCATCGTGATTGGCGTTTCGCCCATAGACATATCATAATCTATTCCGGGCTTCATTGTCCATATTCCTGTTGTAACATTTTGTGCAATAGTTTCCATATCATAAGGATATGCCCAATGATATGCAAAAACAATTGCTTGCTCAAGTGTAGAAAATGTATCAACATCCCATGTCTTAATACCATATTCGGCGCAAGGGATATTATCTTGAAGAACTTGAAACGCCATTAAATCACCTATTTCGTGAGATTAAATTACAAACTCTCATAATCTATTATGTTTTGAAGTTCCTGAATATTTCCATTATCTATTATTGCAGATATGCATGGGCCTATTGATGTTGGTGCTGATTTAACAGTAACTATTTGATCAGGATTATCCAAAACAAATTGATATAATCTTTCGATTTCAACTTTGTTTAATTTCGTGATAATGTTTAAGATCATTGATAATCTTTTGGAGGCTATCTACATGAGATTTAGCTTCATCTAATCTATTCATATTATTTTTATCCAAATAATGTAAAACACGAAAACAGATGTTAACATCTGTTTTCGTGTTCCTTTAACGTCGATATGACGGCAACTTCCTAGTTTGGAGAAAAACCATAAGTTACGGCTATTGTTTTTAGGCCAATGAAACTTCCACCCAAGGCACTGAATAGCTAATCCTACCAGTTTATCCACAAAACTACTGGCAAAGTTTTGTTGTTTGGTGCCTCCGGCTGGATTTGAACCAGCGACCTGAGAATTATGAGTTCCCTGCTCTAACCACCTGAGCTACAGAGGCATATCGTCTTGATGAATCTATTTTACCACTATGTTATATCGGTGTCCATCCTATTTTGTTGAATGAAATGTATCTAATTTATGCTGCCTTGCGAAAATGCGACTCAAGGCATTGACCTTGTTCAAGATCGTTGCCTTGATCTTCCTCATCATCAAGGAAATATTCATCCAACAATTCACGCAAATTCCCTTGCAATTGGCCATTACGAACCTGATTGGTATGGGAACCAGCGCCCTTGTTGAATTGACGCATATGCTTCGCAACTGGATTAAACGACATTTTACACCTCTCTAGTCATTAAAATCAACATAATTCTTTAAATCAAACCAAAATGTCAACCCTAATGTGTTACAAAGGGTAAAAATGATGATGTGAATCGTAGTCCGTTTCAACTGCAATGTAGTCATGGGTATCCCACATGTTCATTTCGGGAATCTGCCGGGGATTGCTTTCCTCAACAGGTTCATCATGACCACTTTCGGGCGAAACACCCCAATATTCATCGTATGCGGCATCAATATCATCAGTCTGGCAAACCCACACAATTTCAGCACCCAAAAACTTTTCTTGACACAATTCTTCTGCCGTATCAGCATCTTCTGCCTTCACCACAAAAGCAGAAGGTATGTCAACATGACCACCATGAATGACAACATACAAAACTACAAAAGACGTGATATTGGAAGATTTCATGGGTTCACCCTCACTGTAGTTGACTTATTATAAATCGAAAAGAATAATAAGTCAACTGATTTAATTGCTAAAACGCCAAAATGCACCATACGATTCATTGTATCCGGGTCTGTCATAATGCACACCCCACCCTTGAGCCTCATAAATTGGCTCAAAATCAAGCCATTCCAGCTTTGGCCTTTCACCAAAGCGGGCATTATATGCATCAAAAACTTCCTTTTGAGTTACTAAAATATCTTGGCGTTTCGAGTTAGGGTTAACTTTTTTCACCAATAACTCGTTGACAATTTCAATAATCCCATCTGGAATTTCAACTACATGCAATTTCTTTGCTTCACTCGGACTAATTGCCTTCATTACCATTACCCCGCACAATCCCACGAAATACCTAAGCTATTCAGGGTACATTCATCAGGAACTTCAAGCGTATCAAAATGAAATCCATCACCATCGCAACCAATGGAGTCATATTCCAGTTCACGTTTATCATGCTTTTCTTGCTGCTGGGTAATCCACTTTTCATTCATGGTATAGCGAGGACTAAAAGAACCGTCACCGCAATCTTGAATCAAAATAAACAATTTCTTAGACATTAGAAGTCTCCGGGGAAAACATTATTATACCGACGTTATGATAAAAATACAACCTAAATATTGTTAAAAAAGGTAACACTATGAATTATAAATCTTATTTGTTAATGCATTTGCTTGAAAACACTGATTATTCAGATGCACATAAAATAGCACAGAAAAATGCTGCATTACCAATAGAAAAAGGTGGTTTAGGATTACACCCAGAAAATACCGCTAAAGATAGAGCTAATGCAATGGGATTTACTATTCCAGCAGTTCACTTTTCAAGGCATGGTATAGATACACATACCCTAGATTCAAGCCACTATGCCATATCACCATTTGATGCGGTTGGAACTCATTTTGGGTCTGCTACAGCCGCTCATGACCGTTTTAAACGTACTGTTGGAACGTATGATACCATAAAACCATCCAATTCGTATCCAGTATTAATCAAAAATAAACCATATTTGAATAAGGATAACAAAGAATGGGATGAAGATAGTTTGAACTTACATTTAAGGGATGTTGGTGGTTATAATGACAATAAAACACCATATAATAGAGATTCAGCGTTAAAACTTAGAGAAAAAATATTTAAAAATGCCGACCACATTCCTTATATCAATGATGTAGAAAGTAAAGGCGAAATTAGCTATAGCGCCCCGCCAAAAAGCGTAAGGTCAGTGTTTGCTGCGTTTGACCCAATGAAAAAAGATTCAGAAAATATATTGGATTAAAAAATGTTTAAATCCGTGTTAATAACAGTTTTGTCAGAATCATATTCAGATGCACATAAAATAGCACAACAAAATGCAGCATTACCAATTGAAAAAGGCGGTCTTGGATTACATGCTAATAATACTGCTATGGAAAGAGCCGTCGCAATGGGTTATACTACCCATGCATATCATGGCACTGGCACAGATATTTCAGCGTTTAGCATTAAAAAGGCGCATGATAAAGAGGGTATGCGATTAGGATTGGGTCTTGGACACAAAAAAATATATTTTTCAACAAGTGCTACTGTTGCTAGTAATTGGGCAGGAAACTCATTAAAACGAAAAGAAAATTATGGGTCTGGAAAATCTCCCCAAATAATACCAGTATTATTAAAAATAAAAAAGCCTTTTTCAGAAAATGAGTATCTGAATCATCTGTATGATAATGAGGATAGAGAAAGGAAAAATGTTATTAATGATTTAGACAAAACCTTGAAAAACAATGGTCATGATGCGATTGTTGGTGAACACCAAATAGCTGTATATCACCCAAACCGTATACGTTCAATTCACGCTGCATTTGATCCTATGAAAAAAGATTCTGAAAATATTTTAGATTGATTCACGGCTAAAAAATAGTCGTGAACAAATGTGAAATGACGGAATAATTTCCTTATAGCATCCTTGCTATCATAATTCCTTAGTAGTTCTGTTACTTCACAAAATCAAGCGGAATATGCAGAACCGCCCCATTGACAAAATACACATTTATCGTTGTATTGTTTTTGGTAATATTACGAATCCTTCCAAACGGCCTCAAATAGTCTGGGATATTTCCGCAACAAATATTGATGATAAAACTGTCAACTATTTCATGGGTTCCGTCAAAAGAATGTTTTACAGTATAATACTGGCCGTTCAGCAAAAATACAACCCCGCCAGATGTTCCAAGAATAACATCAAAACCATCAGCAATCAGAAATGGATGATCTGTACACTCATAATTGGCGTAGAAATAGATGAAAACCTTGTCCGAGCCAGTCGAAACTTGCTTGATAATAACTTGCTTGATAATATACGTCATGTACTTGAAAATCTTCTTGTTCAAGTCAATATCAATCTTGATACCTTGATACTTTTCCTTGATTGCGGCAATCGTTTCTTCGCCAGTCATCATCGGGGTGACTTCAATATTAAGACGTACTCGCATGACCATTTCCTCTTTAGTTGATATAGTTATTATAGCAAAATAAAAAGACTAACACAATAAGTTTATGTTAGCCTTCTGTAATTAACTGAAATAAACACTCACTACATCAGGGTCGGTTTCATCAATTACTGGCAAAAATTGCACCCATTCATCATGTTTCTGAATAACCCAATCTGAAACATGAGGCAGGCCCGGATTGCGGGTTTCATCACTAAACGGATAGCAATATGAAGCCAAATAGATTGCAACCCCATGTGGGAACTGTATTCCGGCCCTTTCCCATTTGTCTTTGTATTGGTAACACTTGTCACCGTGCGCCCCTGACATACCAACCCATTGACCTTTAACAAGACCAATTGCACGAAAAAAATCTTCCAAATACTTGTCAAGGTATTTGTAATGATTGACACGGTAATTAATCATCGTAGACCTACTCAAACTCATTATGTGGTTATTATAACAGGTTGGTTGACTATTTCAACCAACCTTTACAAAAGGCAACAAAACGGTTCAAATATTTCGTGTACCAACGGCGGCGGTCTACTTCACGAATCGTTGTTGTGAGCAGTAACACGCTATCAGAAAACTTGTGGTAATTGTCGGCTGGAATTGACACATTAACCCTTACCTTGTCATTCCAATAAGTAGGATCGTGAATAAAGCGACCACCATAATTATGCATGATGGAACGATAGGAGGCCATTTCAAATTGGAATCGTTCGGGTGCATTGCGTAGTAAAGCTAACCCTTACCTGTTTTGGCGGTATGAAATTATTTCGGTCGAGGTAGTGCGATAACATGACGTTACAAAAGATTGGTAGACATTTACAGTCTTTTTAATTAAAATAGCATCATCAACTGATCGACCTCTTTAGGAGAAGGTATCATGCAAGGTTTCCTCACTGTTTACAAGCGTTTCGTTGGATATCCTGATTCCGCCGTCCATGCATTCATGCAAGAGCAAGCTGCCCGTGCTGCCAAGGGTAAGGTATTGGTTGCAAAGATTCGTTATCAAGATGGTTCATTTGACGATGAATACCACATCTTTGAACCCGCAAAAAAGGCTGTTGAATATAAGACGGCTGATGGCGAACTGTGGACGGTTGACTTCGATACGTCCAAATGGGATGGTGATTGGTTGTTTGATTTCAAGGCAATGACTAAAGCCGAATTGAAAACTGCAATCGGCAAATATATCACCGGGCCTGCACCATTGTCCATCGAATTGGTGGAAACTGACGCTTAATGCGTCAGTTTCGTTTTAAACAGTTACAAACAGAAATATTTTAGTAGTTGCATGGGTTCTGAATTATTGTTATAATGAACCCATCAAGACAGCAAAAAACCAACCCCGGAGTGTCAACATGCAAATCTTCATCCAGAACGGCGTTTACTTCAAGGCTGCTGACGTGCGTAGTGCAAAGGTCGCTGCAACCAAGGCCGCTACCGGCGACAAGATCACCCTCAAGGACGTGCGTGGTAAGGCGATTTCCACCAAGGTCAATGGCAAGTGGAAGGATGCCGCAGGTTAAGTAAATCATTGGGGTAGGAAACTACCCCATAACATTTTGGAGAAAAAATGTATTTTGAAATTATTACCAATGAAAATGGTATTTTCATTGTGTTTGATTGCGAGGATTCCGCATTTCAGTTTTTTGAAAAGCAGAAAGACGAAATCAAATCCCGTCTTGTACCTGCTTGCTGGGGCGGCTATTTCAATGCTTTTCGTATAGAGGGCGATGATAGTCTTACCATCAATGATACCTCAATCATCAAATAAAAGGCCCATTATGGGCCTTTTGGTTATATTCCAATTGCTTCCCTTGCTTCTTCATCCGTCAGGAAAATGTCACGTCCAACATCATAATAAGCATGTTCCTTGGTTTCGGTGTTCCACATATAGTGAAGAACACGACCACTGCGAGTCTTGAAAGGAACCTCAGTACCACCACAAGCTGCAATCCACATTTTGAATCTCCAACAATCTCGGTTTCGATGCAATCATTATATCATATAAAAGTTTTCAGTCAACATCTTTTTTCATTTAAAAATAATTGCTAGGCAAATGGTTTAGTGCTATAATAAACACGTCAACTAGGGGACACACCATGATCAAGCACTTTGAAATCATCGACACCCATACCGGAAAGGTTGTCGCCACCCGTGCCACTCGCAACGGTGCCACCCGCACCAAAGATAACCTCGACAATAAGTATGGAGCAGTCCGCTATATCAGTCGGCCTGTGTATGAAGATTGATACAAACACTTACACAAACGGACTTCACTAGAAGTCCGTTTTCATTTATAATGGGGTCAATACCGGAGTTAAGGGGGAGACAAACACCGGGGCTGCGCCAAATATGGTAATAACACTAAAAGGAAAAAAGGGGCAATTGCCCCTTTCCTCATTGTTCACGGAACCAGTTCCAAATCATTTCCTCAACCTCATCATGCACTGCCTCGGTCATCTTACGTTCCAGCCATGCAGCCGGATATCCCTTGCGGTCGCAGATTTCGAACTCAACCTCAGAATAACCATAATAATCATCTGGGTTGTCCGCACGGCTGGAACCCTTCACCACAATCAGATGAGTGACCTTTGCAATGGCCGGGATACCACACACAGACACATTAACCAGTTGAGGGAAGCGCATATTTGAATCTCCGGTAAGGTAGCAGCATTTGCTGTCTTGATGGGTTCATTATAACGGCTTTCTTTTCATCTGTAAAGAAAAAGATGAAGGTAATTGTTACCCAAGTGTAACCATCCAAAACTCGCTACAAGCGCATTGCGGGCGTTCTCTCATTGGATGCATGGATGGTATACCTAATGAGAGAACTAAGGCTTAAACAGGCTCACAAGGGCTTTAATCGCCCCTTACAAACTCGCCCTTGCTTGTCATTCCACCACAAAAGGCGTGGTAGTAATCAAAGCGAATATTTACGGGGTCATATTCAAATGTGAAATAATCAGTGATTTCATTATGGCGCACGATATACTCGCCCAAATCGCCCTTGTTATGGCACAAATGCGCCACATAGACACGCAATTCGGGGATATACCACAAACGGGCCACACGAACATCATGCGGACATTCAGCCACTTCCGGCACGTTTTCAAATGCCTGTACTTCGATCATTTCGATGAAATCTTGAGACACTGCATAACGATTGGTCATGATACTTCCCCTAAAGTTGATGATGGAATTATAACAGGGTTATTACTTTCATACTAGAATAACCCTGTTACTATTTGTAAATCACCACAAAATGTCACTGTCAACCATTGACGACTTGTAGTGATTAATCAGCAACCAGCGGAAAACCGCTTCCAATGCAGTTGCACCGTAGACCATTTCTTGTTCAGGAATGGAAAAATAAAAACCAAAATTATTGGTTGTTGCGGTATGATCGCCCGCCACTACACCCCAATTTTCCTGATTCCAATTTGTTTGGTTGACCTTGACAACGGTCAACCCAAAAAAGTCAACCATATCGAGATACAATTCACTAACACTAATGCGTTGACAATGCACGTTGCGCACTGCCTTGTGAAGATTTTCCCCAATAAGGGTATTGATATTGACAATAGCCATAACACTGTCATCCGCATTAGTTGATGTGGTTATTATATTATTTTTACACCACGTTGTAAAGGAAATGTTTGTAAACAAAAGTAATAAAGTAACAAACCAGTTACAAATAAATTACTTCCACATCTGGTGTTTGTCTCCCCCGTTTCAGGTATTGGTGCCATTATAAAAGAAAAAAGTCTTCTAATGAAGACTTTTTCTGTTACCATTTGTATCAGACCGGCTTGATTTCGCCGGTCGAAACGACCATCAGGAACGGGGTAGAACCATCAGCCGGGGTGCGGCGAACCACCGTATAAATGCCGCCATTGACGATATCGTTGAAAACATTACTTTCGATACCGGCATCCTTTCCTTCCTTGATGATGGCTTCTTCACCGTTGAACTTGAACGGATAGCCGAGGCGACCGTAGGTCAGTTTCTTGACCCCCTTGGCGGTGACAACCAGCTTGGCGACCTTGGTTTCAGCAGTGATTTGGTAGTTGCTCATTTTGTTGCTCCGGGGTTCGTTGTCTTGATGAGTTTATTATAACGCAGTTTTAAAACACTGTAAAGAAAATTTTTCAGAATAATGTTATCGAAATGTTTTATTAAGGAACTTACGGTAACAACGTGGATACAAATGTAAAAGCAAAAAGCCCCTTAAAGGGGCTTTTCCGTGGTCACGCAATATCCCAATCCCACGAACGGGGGCAATCATATGCATCCACCAGAACCACCACCTTGACACCCATCGCATGCGCCGCCTTCAATACGGCCCTTTGGCGGGCGATAGCAGCATCCTTATAGTCCGCACCATCATCCATTTGAAAAAACGCATCCGCCAGCACCGCTACCTCATCACGCAGGCGGTCACGCATAACCACCGCAGCTGCCGCCGCCTGCTGGGTGGCATCAGCAACCATCATCCCGATTTCGGTGGCGACGTTCAGGGCGAAGCGGATGGCGTTGGACATGATTTAACTCCGGTTGGTTGCTGTCTTGATGGGTTCATTATATCAAGGTTCTTTTCATTTGAAAAGAACCTTTGTGTTAAGTTGTGTTACTTCTTGATCCCCAGATCAAACGAACCACAACAGTTGTAAACGCTGATTCCGGTGTATTCATCGGAATCAAAAGCGGTAAAATAGTTGTTGGAGCTATTGACAAGCCATACGCCTTTCAGTCCGTAAGTATTGTCATTGTCAAGGTTGAAATTGCTGCAATCAACCTTGACAAATTGCGGGTTGCGATCATACTCGACGCCATCGGTCATGCCGTCAAAGCTGCTTTTCTTGCGGATATACAGATTCCCCAAGTTCTTCTTGATGAACGCCTTGAAGGTGGCCTTGGTGATTTTCTTGGTGGCGGCGGTTGTCATATTCAAATCCTCAGTGGCTGCTTGGTATGGTGCCATTCTATCAATATTCTTTTAAAATGAAAAGAAAAAGAATGTAAACTAATGTAACACCACATGAAGTGAACGACACCTCAACCCACTATAAAGAATGCCTCTAGGAAGCTCTGGGAGGCCGTTTAAAGGCGTGTTTGGTGGCAAGTAGTACAAAGGTACTGCTATGGTGAATAGAGGCTCAAAACGCTGGTTGGAGTTACAAACAGTTACAAACAAAAAATATGCTGCCTTGGTGTTTGTCTCCACCATTCTCTAGTGCTGGTGACATTATACCATAACGGCAAAGGGCCACAATCCAATTATTGTAACCCTTTTGTAAATCACCCCTTTTCAGAGGGGCAGGTCTTGATGTTCTTTACTTTTAGAAGAGGAACATTCAATTCCTTTGCTGCCACTTGGCGGGCTTCCCAGCACGATGCTGCTTGAACCGTGATTTTCGTGCCGTTGTAGTATGCATCAAAAGATTTCATGGTGTATCTCCGTTTGGTATGATTCATTGTAATTGAAAAGAGCCTTACGGTAAAGGCTCTTTGTGTTACCGAATGTTACTGTCCAGAGATAACTGGAATGTATGGTGCATACACATAGAACGAAAACTCGAAAATTTGCCCATCATACTTGAACGAGTGTACAAACCCATCCGAATCAATCGTGACCTTCTGGTCTACCGGAAACGTCTTGTAATATGGTGCGCAAGTATTCCCGATGCGCAGCACCAACCGATTATCATGGTCACTAACCCAGAAGGAATCAATATCGTCACCATCGCAGCACGAAACACTTGCAGTCTTCAGCACATCAATCAGGTTGCATTCCATAGTATTCTCCGGGTAGGTTGTTTGCTTCAAGGTAGTTATTATAACAAGATTACTTTCATATGTAAACAAAATCTTCAACCAATTTACAGATTGTTTGTAAATTGGTTGAATCGAGCGCCCCATTAGAAACCATGGCGCTTCATCAAGAGGCTAGTTGCCACACGTTCTGGCCCGGTCATGTAGTCCAACAGATGTTCAGCATCACCATCAGTGACTTCCTCAAATGCTGCCTTGTTACAGATTCCACCATACTGCTTTGCCACGTTGGACAAAATAGCTGACTTGGTGGCAGAATCGGTAGAGGCAAGGAACTTGGCATTGATTTGGGCGTTGGTCATGGTGTAGCTCCGGGGAAGGTTTCGACTTGCATTATTGCTCGTCGTCTTGATGGGTTCATTATAACGGGATTCTTTTTATCTGTAAACAAAATCTTTGTAACTGCTTTGTAAATGAATAACCATTCAGTTACATTTAAAATACAGGCTCTCTCGGTGTTTGTCTCCACCGTGTACCGGTGCTGATGCAATTATATCATTACTGACATGCGGTAACAATAAACGGATTGTAACTAAATGTAACTTAACCGAACACAATATCAATCAGATAAAGGTGAGGATGAGTCGCCAGAAACGTTTGTACTTTAGCGTTTATCTCATCTTTTGAATAACCACGGAAAATCTTGGTGGACTCACCGGCGCTGTAAAACCTCACGGTTGCTCTCATAAAATATCCTCGTTGGTAAGTAGGCTGTATGGTTCCCATTATAACAGTGGTACTTTCCTCTGTAAAGAAAATCTTTGTAACTGCTTTGTTAACAATTACATTCTACTACAATGTTTTTCTATTCAAATGTAAAGAATCTTGTTATACTGCTCACATACCAACAGGGGCATACCATGGGAACTGTAAAAGTAGCATTTTCGGTCAAAACGTTGGCAATTTTCAATTGCGTGTACTTTGCGGTTATGCCGTGGTGGGTGTATGAGAAAAATTGCCATCATAAAACAACATACTGGAAACACTTGCTAATCAACCTGCAATACGCTGGCGATTGGATTATTGGAAACATCACGCAGGATGATGTAGACTTTGTGTCTACTTCTGTCAAATATTTTCGGTGGTGGTGATATGAAGATCGCAAAAACTATGCAGGAGTTTGAACAATCCCTAACAGCGGATTCGTATAGCATCGAATTTGAGGAAGGATGTTATAAAGAGTGGAAGGTATCAGTATTGTGGGAATTGTCGAACAGGTTGCCGGGTCGTATTCAGCAAACATCTGACTTTACAATAGCAATACAAAAATGGATTGACTTTGCATCATACACCACTCCCGATGGAAGAAAAGTTGCAGAGTTTGACCTAGACCATTTTCGCAGGATTCATGAGGCCGATTTATCGTATCCTATCATTGTTTCATGTAACGGTAATATAATGGACGGAATGCACCGCTTGATGAAGGCGTACCTTGGTGGTCATACCATTAAGGTGACACAGTTCGAAATAGACCCTGAGCCGTCTATGGTATTCATAAACAATTAACATGCCGATAACAAAGATTTCCTTTACAAGTGAAAGGAATCCCGTTATACTGCATGCATACCAACCAATCGGAGCAACATCATGTGGGTAGCAGCTTGTGGTGGCACTGAAAAACCTTTCATGACCCGCAGTGGTCGCACCCTCCACTACATGTGGAACAATGTGACCGGCCAACACGCCTACTATGACGTTGGCCGGGATATCTTCTTGACAGATGAGGAAGCCCGTGAAGTGATCGGCATCTAATGGAAATGGGAGCTATGACTCCCGTTTTAGTAAACATATTGGGAGCTATAGCTCCCGTTTTCATATAAATGGTTTGCCTGAATTACAGGTTGCCCCGGTGATTGTCTCCCCTATGCTCTAGTGCTGGATTCATTATAACATATAATACAAAAACAAAAAGCCCCATGTAGAGGCTTTTTGTAACTACTTGTTACTTAGGCGGTGCGACCCGCCGAAAAGTAACCCTTGACCACAAAGCGGGTCGTGGTTTGGTTCAGCTTGATCTTGCGGTATTCCGGGTCGAGGTTCAGCTTGGTGGCGTTGGCCTTGATCGCTGCGCCACGATGCTGCAACACCGCATTGGCAAAGATGAAGGCATCAACCACATCTTGACCATTCTGGGCCACTTGGTCAAGATCAGCCGTCTTGACATTGACCACCATTTCCTGTACTTCGCCCACACCATTGGTGCGAACATAAGAGAAGGCGACCGGCACGGTTTGGTGACGGGGGAACTTGGCGACAAAGGTTTGGGTTTGGCCGATATTGCGGTTCATGGTAACACCTCATTTGGTTTGGTTGGTTAGCATTGCTGCTCTCTATGGGATTAATAATATCAAAATAAGTTTGGGTTGGCAACAATTTCTTTGTTTCAGAATGTTAAAAAATTACATTACAGATACATTTGAAAAACATCCATCCCCGGTGTTTGTCTCCCCCTCAACTCCGGTATTGAAACCATTATAAATCAAAAAAGGCTTCTATAGAAGCCTTTTTGTGTTACTTGAGTGTAAAATCATGCAAGTTCACACGATGTTACCTTATAAGCAGAACCACCAGCACACGGCTTGTAAATCTTCCCCACTTCCATTTGAACAGAAGTCTTTTCGGTAACGGCGATACCTTCCAGCGGGCCACTAACAAACATTTTGGTGATGATAAACATTTGGTTGCTCCTGTTTAAGATAACTTATTGTATCATCTTAAACAGGAACTAGCAAACATTTTTTAAATCAAACCTGCCCCCTTTTTCAATTTCCATTGGTTGTATTCACCAATCCCACCAATCACTTCAATATCAGTGGACGGATAACAATCACAATGAATCCATTCAGGGTCATAATCACCACTCCCGTTTTTCCATTGACTCTTGGGCACAAGATGCATATTGGGAACGTCATCATCCACGTTATTGGAAAAAACGACCATAACCTGTTTCACAGACTTGACATACACGAAGGTATTGAACATGAACATTTCCCCTTGTTGGTTGATGTGTCTATTATACCATGAATTGTTTAAAATGAAACAAAATAAATGTAATTAAATGTAACTTAAAAAAGTTCTTGCATTACACAATCTGTAATGCTAAAATATGCTTATACCAAAGAGAATACGACATGACCAAAATTGTTATGATCCCCAAGCGCATTGATGCCGAAGGCTGTTTCTTTCAAAATGACCTTGTGGCCGCAAAGGTGGTGATTTCTGACATTATCAGAAGTTATTCCTTTGTTCATCATGTCTATGTGATGAAACTCCCCAAAGAAATGCGCAATTTGCATTTGTATCAATTAATTCCAAACATTTCTGCGGCGTTCTATCATTCCGGGCGTCGTACAGAAGCCAATGTTAGTAATGCCCGTCGAATCAGCCGCTCCAAAGTGTCAATCACTGTTACGACTTGGTTATATTCATGATTGAGGAACAAACATATTTCGAGAAATGGTTTTACCAAACTAACCCAAGTGGGGATTGTGACCAAGTACAAAATCAATGGGAACAAAGTTCAGCTTTTCATGATTATTTGGAAGCCGTCAAATGTCATGAGAAAGAAACAGAAATATTAAACACAATGAGGGAATAATGAATCGCTTAGAAAATATTGAGGCAAAAATGAAAGAGATAGCCAAACTATCTAAACAGATAGAAACATTGGCTAAACGTGAATATGGTGAAGGCGCTCATCTGGCACTGAGCGAAGGTGATATGCTTTATCTGTTCACCGATAGTGAAATTGATAGCAATAATGTAGCCACAAAAACCACTGTAAACATTACTGCATTTACTTGGTGAATGTTCCACGTGGAACATTCACCAATAGAAATTATCGGCAAAGCATTACTTGCTTCAAGTGGAAGTCAACCTCGCCGAAAATGATGTTCAGGCGGCGCTTGGAAAGCTTTGCCGCCTTGAAGGTGAACAACGGATGGATATTGTGGTTTTCATCCTTGCATGTAACAACCACAATACGGGTTTCGTGGTCTTGGTCAATGCACACGCTATGCATCTGACCTTGCGGGACAGACACGGACTTCAACAGATTTTCGATCTTTGCCTTGAAGCATTCGATGGTGTTCATGTGGTAATCCCCTTGTTGATGTGTTCATTATATCACACCAAACAAAAACATCAAGCTATTATGTTCAAATAAATTATTTCAAAATTGGTTGACATGTGGTCATAGTTGAATTAAAATAAATCATCAGAAGGCAGGAACGTGCAATGACAACCATTCAGAAAGAACTAGACACAATCTCTGATATTATTGACACCCCCGAATATCGCATGTGCGTGGTGGAGTTCGTCAAAATGTACGAACAAATGCTCTTGGATAACAGGTATTTCATATCTCTTTGGGAAGGTTGCTTGCAAAAAGCACAAACCAATGAGATTCACACAATTGTTACGGGAAACATTGCAGAATTAACGGCAAAACGTGCAGAAATCAACAAAAAACATGATCTTTTTGTTGAATTATTAAACACTCTGTAACACAAAAAGGCTTCTAGTGAAGCCTTTTTTCATTTATAATGATTTCAATACCAGCAAACGGGGGAGACAATCACCAAACCTGTTCAATTTACATATGTAAAAATATGTAATAAGGTAACAATGCGATTACAATTATTTTTCATCTTTTTCTTTACAGATGAAAAGAAATCCCTTATAATGAACCCATCAAGACAGCAACCACATAGGGCAGCAATCATGAACAACGAACAAATCTTCGCCAGCACCGACACCATCGCCCGCATCACCGCAATGTGGGAAAAGGTTGCCAAGGAAAAGATCACCGTTGAGTACATTGACGGCACGTATTACGCATACGGCAGTGAACTGGCAATGCTGCGCCTCGAACACTACTATTATGGCAACCCCAAGGCCAAGGCAGCATTTAGCACGAACCTGAAAACGTGGTACTTCCGTCTGGAAGTGGCGTAACAAACTGAAACACAAAAAGGCTTCATGTGAAGCCTTTTTTCTTTTATAATGATTTCAATACCTGAGAACGGGGGAGACAATCACCGTCCCTGCCCGATATATTCGCATCCTATAATTTATAGGATGCCTCGGTGATTGTCTCCCCTATGTTCTAGTGCTGTGGTTATTATACCATAAAATCAGCACTAGAGAATACTCATAATGTTATCGTATTGTAACCCCTACTTTGCAGTAGGGGCGACCATGATCTTTTTCTGTTCCAGAATAGAAACTCTCAACTCAGCCGCCGCCACTTGTCGGGCATGCCAGCACGATTCAGCAATCACAACAATTTTCTTGCCCTTGTAAAAAGCGTCAAAAGATTTCATGGCGTCACTCCCGGTTGGTATGCCTGCATTATACCGCACTTAATTTTGATTGTAAAGAAAAAATCCAAAATTAATTAACGCTTCCAACCAGATGACTAACACCCCTTAAAAGCTCCTATAAGACCGTTAAAGGGGCGTCACCATAAAACCTATACCTTCACCCATCAAAGTGACGATTGCGCCTCAAATGGCCCTATAGAGCCTCATACATACCATGTCGTTGCGAGATGCACCATAACAACGTCACCAGTTCGAAAAAGGCCAGAAATAGACCTGAACCCGCCAACTACCATATGATCAAAATGGGTGGACAAAGCTTGCTGCAAAACCTCTTCATCGTGCAAGTCCGATGGAATAATGGCCTTGATGATATTAGGGTCATCGGTCGGCGAAACCCTGACATGACACCAGTCTTGATCAACCCAAAAACTGCCGTTTTCATCAAAACGGTTGGGCACCACAATCAACCCAGCGTGGGTGATTTCTTGACCAGAACGGAAAACTGTAGTCATACCTTTAATCTCCTTGAACGATTGGGCTATTATAAAGAAACACTTTTCCAGCAACAACCAGAAAAGTGTTTCGAAATGTTAAATGCCTGTTGCTCTAGCTTCAAGCGCAGTGGATACCCTACCCACATACCGATTTCATCGCCATATTCGTTTTCTATTGAAATCACCGAAACGCCATACGAAACATTGCCAGAATTATTATATTCTTTTATTTGTGCAGTAACGTAAACCTTCGACGACATATCAGACATTTCGATAATCGTTTCAAAATATAACTTACTCATACCATCACCAAAAGATTTATCTAATTGTTTAATTCTATATTTCAGTAGCAATTCCGCAATATAATCGGCATAATCACTACTGTTCAACCATTGCCTTTGTACCGCAGTTGCATCCCCGGATGGATTGACACGATAGAACCATTCTTCAAAATAATACTGTTCTTCTTCCATTATGAAATATCCACGGTAACGACAGTAACAGAAACACTTGAGCGATTGAGACGGCGCACTTCATAAACATATGTCAAAAAGTTGCGACCTTCACGAAAAAATACCGGCGAGACTTTTGAAAAAAGACCAGAAGCCGACAAATGGCGCATGTTCTTTGGCACAACTACCACATAATTATGCATCTTAGCCTTTGTATTCGTCTGGATTTTCTTTCCAGTAATCAGCTTAGTGTTTTGCAAGTCGGAATGATAAAAACTACCATCTACAAAAGTCTTGCGGGGGATTTGGATGATTTGAGTCATGGAAATAGACCGTGATTGAATGTAGAAATTATAATTTACGTATCGGAAAAAGTAAAGATATATTTTTAAATTTATTGTAACTTCATTTACAAATTGATTACATTATTCATATTTTAATAAAATTAACTTTATGGTAAAATATAAAATCCATACATAAAGTGAAATTATCAATAATGACCAGACTAGAAAATATTGAACAAAAACGGCAGAATTTGCGAAACTGTCTAAGCAAATAACTACACTCGCAAAACGTGAATATGGCGTAGGCGCACACCTTGCTGTAAGTGAAGGCGATACGCTAATCCTGTTTTCTTCCGGTGAAACAACCCACTCAAATGTTATTGCCAGCATAACCCCGTTTACTTGGTGAATGTTCCACGTGGAACATTCACCCACCACGTCAGCGGCAAAGCATGACTTGTTTCAGGTGAAAATCAACTTCACCGAAAATGATGTTCAGGCGGCGCTTGGACAGTTTTCCAGCACTGAACGTAAACAGTGTGGTAATCTTCCCATCATCCTCACCTGTGCAAGTAACAACAACCTTGCGGGTAACATGATCTTGGTCAATACAAACCGACTTTTGCGGGCCGACAACAACTGGCGAACCCTTAACCAATTCCGCAATCTTTGCCTTGAAGCCGTCAATCGTGTTCATGTCAGTATCTCTCTGGTTGATGATGTTATTATACCACATAAAACAGTGAACACAATAATTTTTAAAAATTATTTTGAAATAAAAATAGTTGACTAACATAAAACATCTTGGTAAAATGTTCATATCAAAGCAGGAGCCATCCCATGTACAAAGTCACTCGCTTGTTTTTGACCGGAAACCTCAAGGGTTTGACATTCACCGAGTCCACCAGTGTTGCAATGGAAGTCGGAAAAGTGTACAAACCCTCTGGAAAACAATCCAGCTTCAAAATCATTGCCTGTACACAAACGTAACAAAACATAACAGGGTAGAAGTATGAATTATCAACAAATACTGCTACACTTCCTTTATCAAAACCAACTAGGACACCCGTATGAAATTTGCAGACCTCCCTCAAAATGTAAAGTACCTGCTTCGCTGTGCTGTTGCTGACCTAGAAGGTGCAGAACAAGCATACAATCAAGGCGATTCGTCCAACCATGACTGGAAAGCCCACTCCGAAACCATTGCAGAGCTTGAACAGTTTATCGGGGAGTAACAAACAGTTACGTAAAAAGGCTTCATTAGAAGCCTTTTTTCATTTATAATATCGTCAATACCTGTGAACGGGGGAGACAAACACCGAAGTAACCTGTTTTTCAAATGTAACTAGACAGTAAACAAAATAACATTCTGATAACAATTATCTAAATCTTTTTCTTTACAGTCAAAAAGAAATCCCTTATAATGACCCTATCAAAACAGCAACCTCGGAGCTAAAGACATGACCACCGCCAAGAAAATCACCGTCGCAACTCTCAAGGCATTTATCCGTAAAAATGCTGGAAACATGTTTATCATGCAAGAGTCGCATTTTGATGGAATGACGGATGGGGTTGAAACCAACCATAACCCTAAGTTTTCTAAGGTCGATGATTCCAAAATTAATTTTGACAAGTCTAATCTCGGCATTCAAGGGGCATGGCTGGTTGGGTCTTCCCGTAATTACTGCACTCATTATGAAACAGATACCCATGTCGGCATCCATGTTTATAACTGCTGCGGCTCTTGGACTGTCGCAATCCAAAAGTAACAACTATCCTCAAAACCAAAAAGCCCATGGGCTTTTTGCCATGCTTAAAATACACTCTAAAACGATCTATAAGCCACTTTAAAGACGTTTTCTACAGCCAAATGAATGAGGCTATTAACTCTCGCTAATAGCCTCTTAAAACGCATTACAGAAGGTTTTAGACCGGTTTAATATCTCCAGTCGCTACCAACATCAGAAATGGAGTAGAACCATCGGCAGGCTCACGGCGGATCAGGCTGAACAAGCCTCCCTTAGTGACTTCATTGAATACCCCATAATCCAACCCCACGTCCTTACCTTCCTTGACAAGACCTGTTTCAGCATCAAAATTGTAAGTAACACCAAGACGCTTTGCAGCAATCTTGTTCACGCCAGCGGCTGTCACAACTAGCTTCGCAACCTTCACGTCAGAACCAACTTGATACTTGCTCATCTCATTCTCCAGTGTGATTAACGTCTTGATAGATTCATTATAAAATGTTTTCAGGATACTGTAAAGAAAAATATTTAGATAATTGTTATTGGAATGTTATATCAGTTATACCCCAGATACATTTAGAAAACAGGATACCCCGGTGATTGTCTCCACTACGCTCTAGTGCTGACTCCATTATATCATAACAATATCCAATCAGGTTTCTTTAAACTGTAAAGAAAAATTGTGTGAGTGGAGTGTAAACATAATAACATCCCTATAACATTTCTCCTCATTCATTTCTTTACAACTGAAAAGAAATCCCTTAAAATGACCTCATCGAAACAGCAAACATGCTGCCAACCAACGAACCGGAGCTACTGCCATGACCGCCATCCCCACCATGTCCATGACCGCCTTTTTCGCCGCCAACACCGCACCCTTGACTGGCGTGGTCATGACCGCCAAAACGGAAGTGAAGCTCAACAAGAAAGACGTTGCCACCAAAACCATTCCGAATCCGTTCGGCAAGATTTTCAAGATTTACAAGGCTGTCGTTTCCATCAACAAGGATTACGAAAAAGACGTAAACCAAAACCGTGCCATCGAAGGCAAGGAACAAGACTTCCAAAAGGAAGGGCTGAAATGGGGCCACCACGCCCACGGCAAAGCCATCATCGAAAAGGATGGTATCCTCTACCTGCAAACGATCGTAGAAGGCTATCGTGGCGGCTCCGAATACTTCGATGAAAACGGCAATCCCGTCAACCTGTCCGACATCAAGCCCTTCATGCCGGTCAAGAAAGCCGAAGCCCCGAAGCAAGGGCTTGAAGATGCCGTGATGGTTCGCACGTTCAAGTACGAATCCATCCTGCAACTGGCAATCAAGACTGACAGCCTTGTCATCAACCTTGTACAGTAATCATACAAGCCAGTAACATAACATAGAAAGGCTAGAGCTAGAACCTTAGAGTCCTAGCCTTTCTTCATAGACTAGCTAGAATGCTAGCCGTTACATGTCCCATACAAATACGCTAGACTAGAACACACTAGCAGTAGAATGTCAAGCTAGTTTACATAACCAATACACTTACAAAACTTCCACAATATCCATCTCATATACACTTGACAACACACTTGTCAATGACATTTACACCACAACAACAATCTTTACACAATCTATACATATCTCCACTTGACAGCCTAAGCAGCAACCCCCACAACAATTTTTACAAATTTTCACAAATCTCCACTTGACCCCCAACAGTTTTCACATATCCCACACAATTTGTTACCAAACCCATACATAAGTCCCTTGTCAAGTCGCCTTATGTAAATTTTTGTATGACTTTTGTAATTTTTTGTGTCAATTTTTATTTGACCCCTTGTGGGTTCCCGCCATACCTTTAGTCTGATTGTCAAGCCATTTTTGTAATTCTTTGTAATTTTTTGTGTCAATTTTTATTTGACCCCTATTAGGTACTCTGGCACTTTAGCCTAAAATTTTCAAGTATATTTTTGCAAATATTTGTAATTTTTATTTGACCCCTATTAGGTATCCATACCCCTTTAGGTTTAATTGTCAGCCTATTTTTATTGGTCATTTTTATTTGACCCCTATTAGGTACTATATGGGGTTTAGTGTAATTTTTGTGTCAATTTTTATTTGACCCCTTGTGGGTTCCCGCCATACCTTTAGTCTGATTGTAAACATATTTTGTGTAAATTTTATATTGAATTAAATAATTATATTAATTAGGTGAAATAAATGAAATTATTAAGTGTTGATTTTTGGAAGTCGAATACTAGTTATGTGAGTAGTAATCGTTATAAAAGTTTTATAGTGTATAATGATAGTGGCAGTAGCATTGCGAATTTTTTAGTATCTATTTTCTTGGCGTGTAAAATAAATTCATGGGCTAATGAGAATGGTGGGTTAGTAACTATGTTATCAATAGTTTCGTTATAGGTTAAAAAATCGACTTCTTTATCAAAATATTTTACGTTATATCCTTCGGATTGTAGGACGTTGACAATTTCTCCATTGCCACAGGCGGGTTCTAATATATTTCCGAGGAATATTTCCTTTTGTAGAAATTGTTTTGTTATTGAATATGGTGTTTCATAAAAATCATATTCTTTTCTTTTTTATCTACATTATTAGTAGAAAAGTTTTTACCTTTAATCATATTAAGTATTTTCGTTATTTTGCAGGTCTAGACGTATATTCATGATCATATGACCAAGTTTATTTTCGCCTTTATTAGTTTTCAGGCAGACGCCCCAAAAGGTATCGCCCCAATTATTTCCTTCTTGGATATAGCAGTCACCCGTATTAAGCAATTTTGTTTTAAATGGTTCTTGGCTGAATTTTTGTTGTAGGCAATATGCCATAACAGACAATTTTAATGTTTTCCAGTTATCTTTATCTGTTATTGATTTAGATGCTATTTTAATTTTTCCGGGTGGTTGTGTTTTTTGACAAAACATTTTCCATTCGGGAGAATCATTTCTAGCTGACATATAGGCATGTTCTACTGATTTATAAGTTATATTATCGAGTATAATTAAACATGGTTCAAAATTTGATAGCCAACGATATTCACCTTGGAATTCTAGAATATCATTTTCCGTTTGGAAAAAGTTCATAGGTAGTTTACAACAACGCCATTTGGTGTTGATACGGCCATGACAGATTCACCGTCACCATTGTCTTCGAAATATAGGCCAAATGTTGGGTCTACTGTAAATGTAACGATAATATCGAATGTTCTAATTGTTGGATCATTACGAAGTTTATATGTTTTATTGGTGATGGCATCTTCTACCAGTTTAGCAAGGGCATATGCTTCTGGTAGTTTAGCTCCGTCATTAATGCCTTCTTCTAGATATGACGTATATTTTCTGTTATTTTCTTGATTCATTTATATCTCATTATGTTGTTTAATTGAGTGAAGATTATATTATATTAATCTTCACGGTATCTTTCTTACCTGCTTTTATGAGGTATGATTTTCCTTTAGCAAGTCTTGTTTCCAATGTAGTAATAATATCATCTACTAAAACAGCATTACGTTGTACTAGCTCTCTAGCGGCGGCTGAGTTTTTAGTTAACTTAATTTGGTTTAATACGGATGATATAGGAACTGTATCATTTTCTATAGTTAAAGTCAATCCGTCTGTTTCGTGTGCATTAACGAGAGTGATAATTTGTTCAGCCAGCCACTTTTTAGTTTCTAACATATTATCATTGGGTGGTGTAGTATTAGTTAGTAGTTCAGTAAATGACTTGATATTAGAATCCGGCATATTCAGTATTTTTTGCCTGATCATAAATGGATTATCATCTATATTAATTGTATTATTCAAAGATTTAGACATTTTTTGGATACCATCGGTTCCTAAAAGAATAGGAAGTGTTATAATGCCTTGTGGTTGTTGATTGGACTTTTCCTGTAGCATTCTACCCATATGCAAATTGAATAGTTGGTCGGTTCCGCCAAGTTCTATATCGGAATTAATAATCACTGAATCTTGTCCTTGTAGAATTGGGTATAAAAATTCGTGCATTGATATAGGGGTATGATTTTCAAAACGCTTTTTAAAGTCATCACGATCTAGCATTCTGGATACGGTAACAGATGAGGTGAGTTTAATCATATCTGCTGCTGAGATAGTATTCCACCATTCGGAATTGAAGCGAACTGTCGTTTTAGATTTATCTAATATTTTGAAAATCTGGTTTAGGAATGTTTTTGCATTATTATCAACTTGATCTTGAGATAATTGTGGTCTGGTAGAATTTTTTCCAGTTGGGTCGCCAATCATAGCAGTGAAGTCGCCAATAATGATGATAACATTATGACCTTGGTCTTGAAAGTCTTTCAGTTTTTTGAGCAACACACAATGACCTAGATGTAGGTGTGGTGACGTTGGGTCAAAACCTGCTTTTACATTAAGTATAGATTTGTTTGTTGGTGGTATTAAATCGACCACTCCACGATTTAGGATAGTATTCATGATTATTCCGTGTAAGAAACGTACATAATAACACTTTTCAACAAGAAATTGTGTTATTTTATGTAATTTTGTTTGTTTTCGATTGAAAAGAGTTGACAAACGTTGATTAGACCTATATAATCGTTCTTGTAAGTTACCAATGGACGGTGAAAATATGGAACCATTAAATTATAACCCAGAGCATAATTATAAGAAATCGACTATTATTAAGGTTGGTCAAGATAAGCCTGCGGCATCTAAAGAAAGACATTATGTTGATAAAAAGGTATTTTATGATGCTTTAGTAGAACGTAGAATACAAGTAGATCAGTATAAAAAGGATTTAGAGGAAGGTAAAGAGGTAAAGACTCCTAAAATATCCAATGCTATAGGGGAATGTGTATTAAAGATATGCACCAATTTAGCTAAAAAATATAACTTTGCAAACTTACCATTTAAGGAAGAAATGATAGGTGATGCAGTTGAACAATGTATAAAATATATCGATTCGTTCGATATATACAAAACCAGCAACCCATTCTCGTATTTCACACAGACAGCATACTATCGTTATCTAGACCGTATTAAGTTGGAAGAAGAAGAAATGTATGTGAAATATAAATCATTAATGGGTTCCTTGGTCTTGGCTGAATTATCAGAAAAAGATGCGTCTGCTGATAATGCAGAACATTTGCACGATAATGTAATACTTCCTGACATTGATTACGTCACTGATTTTATCAAACGTTTTGAGGAAAAGCAAGAGAAGATAAAGGCAAAAACAAAAACAAAAAAGTCTAAGGCTGTTACATTAGATGAAATATGGGCTTCTTAATAAGGATATTAAAAATGAATACGCAAATACAAGCAAGTTTTATAACAAACAATAATACAGTAACTATCGTGAACGTTTCAAAAGAGTTCGCCTTTAACCCAAATACGTATATGTGCACAATTCCCGCTGTAATTACCGAGAGAAAGCATTCTTAAGAATGCTTTCTCCTTTTATAAAGGATTATAAATGAAGATAGCATTTTTAGGGGATTTACATTTCGGAATACGCAATGATTCAGAGGTATTATCAGAATACCAGAAGAAATTTTTCATTAACGTATTTTTTCCATATCTAAAGGAAAATGGCATTACTAAAGTTATTCAGGTCGGCGATTTTTTTGATAGACGCCAATATATCAACTTCAAAACTTTACACTTTTTAAAGGAATATTTCCCACAGCAATTAAAAGAAAACAACGTCGAATTATATGTTTTATTAGGCAACCATGATACTGCATTGAAAAGTTCAAATCATATAAACTCACCAGAGCTTCTATTGGGTGATATACCAAATGTACATGTTATAAGTGAGTTATCAGAAATAACCCTTAATGAAGGAACCGAGAAGTTCACATGTGCATTAATACCGTGGATTAATAATGCTAATTATGGTGAAACCATAACATTCATTAACAACACCGAATGCGATTATGTGGCTGGGCATTTTGAACTGAAAGGATTTGAAATGCATCGTGGTCATATATGTGAGACTGGTATGGATATTGACATTTTTGATAGATTTCATAAAGTAATATCGGGACATTTTCACACTAAATGTGATCGTGGAAATATATTGTATACCGGGACTCCATATGAATTGACTTGGAATGATTGGAATGACCGAAAGGGTTTTTGGGTATTAGACACTAATACTAAAGACTTTGAATTTATCCATAACAATAACACATTATTTCATAAACTAGAATATTGGAATACATTAGAGTTAGAATCAGTTAGGTTAGACCCACCAACAGACTCTATAAGAGGAAAGTATATTAAGCTGATTTGTATTAAAAAAGAAGATGACTTAGTATTTGAACAATTTATCAAAAAATCCTTAGCAGAAATGCCTGTCGATCTTAATGTTGTATTGACAACTATAGAAATGTCAGATAATATGGATATTGATACAGCCAGTAAAACTTTGACCCAATTAATTGTAGAAAATATAAATGGTCTAGATTTAAAGGATTATAGTGCTGACCCAGAGGATTTACGAAAATCAACAATTGATCTTTTAGTAGGAATACATGCCGAAATAGGGTCTGAATAGGGAAATATAATGAATAATAAAATAACAGATGAAATACAAAACTTTTATAATAATGAAATTAATTGCTCTCCAATTACTATTAGTCAAAGTAGACTAATAGATTTATCGACAACTCTAGTTTCTCGCTTACTGGAGCAAGGATTAATAGAAGAGACATTAGGTGATGGTTTATCCGTACATGATAAACTAAATTTCGAAATAGAGTTAAGAAAAAATTTTATACAGTATCACCAAGATAACAACATCCCCAATCTCCCATATGAAACAATAAATTATATCGTAGAGTATCTTAATAAATGCGAAGACCAAATAACACGAGATATTAAGACTGACTTCGTGTATAAAAATATCGAACCAATTTTAAGGGCATCTTTTGTTGAACTTCATATAGGTGTTGATAGTATATTAAAATCTATAGATGAAGATGTAAATTACATATTAACCGGAAAAATAAATGAATAGTGATGAACAACTTATAAACATAAAAGCAGATTTAGTAAGAATTTATGCAACGGAATTGTCACCGACAACACCTAGTAGTTTACATAATAAATTAAAGATAATTAACATTTAGCAAATTTTGTGGTAAATGGGACAATACCAGATGTAATAGAGCTTGACAAGTAATTACAAATGCCATACAATATCAACAACAGACATAACTCATATAAAGGAACATCATGAAATTAAAATTAAATCAAAACACCACCGAAATTTTGAAAAATTTCGCAGCCATATGCCAAAACATTCAATTTAAGGCTGGAAATGTTGTGAAAACAAAAGCAGCCTCCAATAACGTTATTGGCATAGCTACCTTAGATCAAACATTCCCTATGGACTTTGCAGTATATGATCTGCCAAAGTTCCTCTCTGTACTATCTCTCTATAAAGACCCAGAACTATCCTTTAATGATAGATTTGTGTTGATAGGAGAAGATAATCGTAGTGTTAAGTATCAATACTCAGACCCTAAAACTATCGTGGCGGTCGATTACAGTAAAAATCCAAAGCTTCCACCAACTTTAACTGAGTTTACCATAACAGCAGAGCAATTTGCAAAGGTTATGAAGGCGGCAAGTGTATTAAGTTCACCAAATATTACCATTGAGGGTAAAGATGGTCGTCTATGTGTGCTAGCACAGGACGTCAAGAACCCATCCAGTGACACTTTTGAAATTGAGATTGGGCAGACAGATAAACAATTCAAGGTTATTTATGAGGTAGGAGTGTTTAAACTATTGCCAGAAGACTACAAGGTAACTGTGTTTAATTCTCAAATGACTGTATTGGAATGTGCTCGTGTAACATATTTCCTCGCAGCCACAATATCACAATAACATATAACGGGATGTTTCTTAACATCCCAACTAACCCACGGAATAATTAATGTTTAACTTAGAACATGCTGTTTGGTCTGAAAAATATAGACCTACAACAGTAGAAGATTGTATTCTACCAAAAGAAACCAAAAAATCGGCGCTAGGGTTCCTAAAAACAGGAAAAATACCAAATTTACTATTAAGTGGCCCTGCCGGAACCCGGTAAGACAACTCTAGCAAAAGCAATTTGTAATGAACTAGGCTATGAGGTAATGTTGATAAATGGCTCTAATGAGGGACGTTTGATTGATACATTACGTACAAAAATAACTCAGTTTGCTAGCACATACTCATTTGACGGATCACATAAGTGTATAATAATTGATGAATCAGATTATCTAACTGCGGATTCAGTGCAGCCTGCTCTTAGAAATTTCATTGATGAGTTTTCTATAAATTGTACCTTTATATTAACATGTAATTTCCCAAATCGTTTGATGGAGCCAATACATTCTCGTTGTACTAATATTGATTTTACTATACCAACTGATGAATATCCAGCATTAATAAAGGAAATGTTTTTACGATCTTCTAGCATATTAACCGAAAATGATGTGGAGTTTGATAGGGTTGTATTAGGGAAAATAATAAAGAAATATTTCCCGGATTTTAGAAAGGCAATTAATACATTACAGAGATTAGCCGCCAGCGGCAAAATAGATTCTGAAACATTAACTGCAATAGAATCATCTGGCATTGAAGATTTAATTATCTTACTAAAAGATAAGAATTTTTCTGGAATGCGTAAATGGGTGGCTAGCTCACCAAACCTTGAACTAACTGCATTATGTCGTAAGATATATGATAAGGCAAATACGTTTATAGTTAATGATAGTTTACCACAGTTAGTTTTACACTTAGCTGATTATCAATATAAAGATAACTTCGTGGCTGATAAGGAAATTAACACCGTGGCACTATTAACCCAAATAATGATGGAGTGTGAAACAAAATGAAAATAGAAGTAGCTAATAATCTTGGTTCTGGTGATATTGTCAAACATATTAAATCTAATAGAACTTATGAAATTATAGCATTTGATGCTTTGTTAGAGTCAGACAAGACCCCAATGGTAGTATATCGTTCAACTGATATTAATAAACCGGTTGTATGGATAAGACCAGTTGATGAGTTTTGTGATGGAAGATTTCAATTAGTACAAAAATATGGGGCTGATAGACAATATGATCATAGTTTATCAAATCAACAGTTAATAGCCATAAAGCATAACACCAGCGTATATGGAGAATGGTGCATATGCCCTTTAGATTTTTGGTTAAAAAGAGCATGTATACCCGATAGTCATTTAAACATCAGAATTTTTGGCATGGAAGAAGTTTCAGACCATACTTATATTACTAAAGATGGTTCTGATGGTATTGAACTATTAAAGATGAATGGTATAGAGATAATTAATAATCCAGTTTGGTATTTTCAAAAACCAAATTATAAAGACCCGGATGTAATATAATGTCTGCTAGTAAGAAGATTGTATATGTTGACATGGATGATACTATAGCACAATATAAACGTGCTATGTTAGAGAATCCATATAAATTAAAGTACCCACAAAGTATATCTGGATTTTATGTGGATTTAAAACCCATCCCATATGCAATAGAATCTGTTAAGTATATTGACACTCTCCCTAACTATGATATATGGTTTTTAACCGCACCTTCCGTTATAAATGCACACTCATATACAGAAAAGCGTCTATGGATTGAAAAGTATTTCGGACATGATAAGTGTCATCAGTTGATAATTTCACCCCATAAAGGCTTACTTATAGGGGATTATCTAGTTGACGATATAACATATGGAAAGGGACAAGATACTTTTTCTGGGAAACTCATACATTATGGTTCTGATGAGTTTCCAAATTGGAATGAAATAGTAAAATATTTCGAAAATAATAGAGGAATATAATTATGCCTTGTATAGATGGACGAGATGTAGAAGATAGAGCATATGCTCTAGCTAATATTGGAAAGGTGGAAGCACTACTTTGTAGTGCTTGTAGACAATTAGAATTAACTGGATATGATTTTGGATTAAATCCAGCACTAGATGAATGGTGGTATAATCATAAAGTTGAAGACATTACTAAACAGGAAAATAAAGTTATATCAACTTTAAATTCTATGCGAAATATACCATTAACACAACAGCAAATTAATGCACTACGAGTTATAGGATTACTCAAGTAAATCATATGCTTATGTAAACTTACTACGACATAATAGCTACCTAAAATTTTGAGGAACACTATGGCAGACATGGGATTTATAGAGGCATTAAACTCTATAAACAGTAAAGAAAAGAAAAACCTAATACGAGATTCTGATAGTCCAGTTGCAGCAGAAAAACAATACCCTCCATTTCCAGTAGCTCGTTCATTATCATATAGTGGAGACTGCATCCTTCTGGTCAATGAGATTAATATTAGGGGTATAGCGGCATTTAAACTGTCAAATCTCATGCACTATGAGTTTTTACTATATTGCATAACACCTAAAAAGCGTTTTAATAAATGGGTAAAACCAGAAAAGACTACAACCATTGAAAACATCATGAATTATCTAACCATTAGTCATGATAAGGCCGTGGATGTATATGAATTACTAACACCAAGCCAACGAAAAGAAATAGATGAAGCATATGAAAGAAAAAATTGAAAGCTTGTATCCACATTATGAAAATAATCGTTATGGGTTGAATACAGCATTAGCAAAATATCAGGGGTTAACTCAAGAAAATTTTAACAGTTTAATTTCTCTGTATGATATTGCACATGATATTATAAAAGAAATAGAAACTGAAACTGTTACAGAGAATTTCCCTAAGTTACTTGATAAGCTTTCTCAGGCTGAGTTTGATATTCAGGAATGTTGGGGTTTTAATAGAGACTCAACAATGCACTACTTCTCATTCACTCCAAAAAACTGCACTTGCCCTAAACTTGATAATATGGAGTTGAAGGGGTTGGATAGGAGAATATACAATATGTGTTGTCCAATTCATTCATCGAGAATGAAAGTTACCTCAACAAAAAACGATAATATATTGTAATAACAATTACAAGAAATAAAATAATAAAAGAAGTAACTTTAAAGGATTAAACAATGACCAAATATTACAAGAACTTTTATGTCCATAAGAACAACGTATTAATACGTGAATATGATAATGGTATAGAAAATCGTATTAAACGTAGAATAGAACCGTCATACTTTTTCGAATCGGATAAAGAGACTGAGTACAAAACCCTTCTGGGTAAGTCTCTTATAAAAATGGATTTCAATTCGCAATATGATGCTAAACAATGGTTCGAAACATATGAATCAATGAAACATAAAATCTTTGGATTCCCGCATTATGAATATACAATGATTAATGAGATGTACCCCGGAGATTTATCAAATACATTTAATATTTCTAATCTAGTTATCGGGAATATTGATATAGAAACAAAGACAGAGAACGGATTTCCCAATATTGAAACAGCTAATGAGGAAATAACTCTTATATCTTTATCATTAACAGGGGCAGGGCATTCCGGGGAGATTACTTGTTTTGGGTGTAAAGATGCTATTATTAATGAACCAGACGCAACATTTGTTAAATGTGTAGATGAAAAGGATTTACTAAAACGATTCATCAATCTATGGCAGTCGAGTAACATTGATTATATCACCCGGATGGAATATTTCTGGGTTTGACTTACCCTATATTGTTAACCGAATAGAGTTAGTTTTAGGAGAAGATTTTGTTAAAATGCTTTCACCTTGGAAAATAGTCACAAAGAAAGCAGCTAAAGGTAAGTTCGGAAAAGATACTATAAAAATAGAAATTGCCGGTATTAATATTTTTGACTACCTCGATCTATATAAAAAGTTTTCATCCAACGAAGCAGAGTCATATAAACTAGATTACATCGCCAATTTAGAGCTTGGTGATTCTAAAGTAGAATATGATTGTTCATTCAAAGACTTCTACACAAATCACTGGCAAACTTTCGTTGAGTATAATATACATGACGTTAGACTTGTTAGACAATTAGAAAAGAAGCTTGGATTCATTTCACTAGGATGTACTCTAGCATATAAGGCTAAAATACTACCATTTGATATATTCACTACGGTTCGCATTTGGGATGTTATAATATCAAACGCATTAGTATCTCGCAATATAATGGTTCCAACATTTTTAAGTGGTGGTGGTGACGCTGGTTCATATGGTGGTGGATATGTTAAAGACCCATTAGTTGGATATTATGAATGGCTAATATCGGTTGATGCTACATCACTTTATCCGAGTATAGAACGCACCCTTAATATATCAATGGAAACTATTTTATCTCCTGCTATATTCATAACGCTAACGCCAGATGATGTAGTGTTTGAAACAGAAAAATACAAAAAGGCTAAGGAGTTGGCACATAGTTTAAACGCATGTTTAGCTGCTAACGGTGCAATGTTTAAGAAAGATAAACAAGGTATTATACCAGAGTTAAATGAATTATACTTTAATCAACGTAAGAAAGAAAAAGAGCTTGGTAAAAAGTATGAAAAAGCAGCGGCATATATTTCTACAATATTTAAGAATCGTAACGTAAACAGCGATGAAGTAAATGGTGAAAAGTCAATAGAGTTTATTTTATACGCTCATGATGAGTTGGATAAAATGAATGACGCTGTTTTAAAATCTTTCATGGATCATTATTCTGCGAGAGGTATTATTCAAAAAAATATAGAACAAGCTATTAAGATTCTAATTAATTCACTATATGGATATCTTGGCTCTCCATATTCCAGATTCTATAACAAATATATTGCGGAATCTATTACATTAACTGGACAAGCAATTATTAGAAAATCTGCCGAGTTTGTTAATAACGATTTAAACAAGATAACTGGTATTGAAAAGGATAGAATTGTACGGAATTGACACTGATAGTAATTATATTGATCTTACTGATGTTGTTTATTCAGAAAAAACCAAATGGTATAAAAAATCAAAGGATGAAATAGTAACATTACTCGATAAGTTTGTTGACCAGCGTATTGAAAAAACTATATCTGACGGATTTGAGCAAATGCTCATGAAAGATATGAACGCATTTGAACAACAAATATTTATGAAAAGAGAGGCAATTGGGGCGGGTGTATTTGTACAGAAAAAACGATATACGATGTTTGTTTATGATAATGAGAAAGTGCGTTTTGCCAAACCAAAGCTTAAAATAACCGGTTTGGAGGCAGTTCGTTCTACTACCCCAAAATATTTCCGTGAAAAAATGAAACTCGTCTATGAAATGATGTATAATGTCGGGCAAGAAGAAATATATGATGTTATTGATAAGATTCGTGAAGAATATTTCAGTATGGATATATCATTAATAGGTAAACCAACTGGTGTTAATAATTTAGAAGATTATGACAATAACTCTAAAGAGTTGGGGTTCTTTTCAAAAGGTGCTCCGGGTCATGTGAAGGCTGCATTCACATATAATCGTCTGGTTGCCCAACACAACATAAACAATTTACATAAGTTTATTACATCTGGGGATAAAATAAAATTATATGAAGTTAAGGTTCCAAACCCTTATAAAAATGACAAAATTGCAATATTAGAAAAAATACCACCAGAGTTTGATTTAGAGCAGTATGTTGATAGAGAGACTATGTTCCACGATTATTTCATAAAGCCTATGAGCGGTGTATTAGGGGTTAGGGGTTGGTATGCGGAACAACCAGTAAATCTTGATGGTATATTTGGTTAATTAATAAAGAGAAATAATAATGAGTGCTGATTGGATTACTTTTAAATTTGAAACACTGAACGAAACACCTTGGAATGCTACAGTATTATCACTAGCAGTTCTAGGAGGAAAATGGACTGACCTTGGTATAACAGCAGATGTTGACCAATTGAAAGAAAACGGTGAAGAATACTTCTTTACTATTAAAAACCAAAAAGAGAACTATGGCAGAATATCATCTCAAGATACTATAGATTGGTGGAAGAAACAGCCTATAGAGGCTCAAAACAAGGTTTTCAGGTCTGAAAGCAAGGTTGACCTATCTCAATTACCAATGCTCCTTAAATCGTATTTTAAGCGCATTGGTGGTCATGATAAAACTTTAGTGATGCTTAACGGAATTGTGTTTCATCAAACGGTTATGGACTCTATTTTCAGAACATTAGGTGAAAAATTACCATATGAGTTTTGGAATGTTCGTGATATTAGAACTATTTTAGATACTGTTGCAAATACTACTAAGCTATATGGTATAGATCAATATTGCGAACAAAAATATGACTTAAAACGTCATGATTCCCTAGATGAATGCGTGAAAAGCATGTTGCAAACCTCATATGTACTTTTAGAATCTGGAACTACATTAAAAGAAGAATATGCTAAGTATGGACTAACCATTTACGCTAAGTGGTGAAAAAGGGGCTTCAACGCCCCTTTATGCTCTTGGTAATATATTTATAGATTCAATATCTAAAAATTGAACTAAGTCATTTACATTTAAATGTATATTATTGAACGTAGAGAACTCATCTGATGCAGCTACACGATATGTATTGTTTAGCAATAATGGGTCTGGCAATTTAAATCTTACTGGTAAAGAAGGATATACATAATTACAATTTTCACCTAGCACATAATTAACATTTTGATAAACCGAACCCATCCTTTCCTTAATCATTAGACTAGTAGTTTGAGTGCCATTAGTTGATCTAGCCATAATAAACGGATACATTTTTTCATTAGGTTCTAGGTGAAACAAGTCATCTACATTTAGTATAAAATAACCGGGGCCGATCACAAAATACTCACCAGATGATTGATCATAGCATAATCCAATGTTTTCAAAATTTCCATTATTACTATTATTATAAAATATGTTTACCGTGTTAGTAAATCCATTTTTAGTATAAAAGTTATTATCGGAGTCTATTCCAGTAATCAAATACTTATTAGTTGTTAATAAATCAGTTCCAGTCGTAGAAGCATAAAATCCTATACCAAAAGTGAAGTCTGGTGGTATAGATGGATTACTCTGGGCAGTAATGTAAACTTTTCCGTTATACCCAGTATCGAATGACGATCTAGTTTCTTCAATTTCATTAGCTGTTATATTAATGTATGGGGATATTATTACACCACCACCAATACTACCATAGTTATAAGGCTCGAATGTTGTTGAAATGAAGTTATGGAACGAACTCCATTGCTGACCCGGAATATAAGTTACGGGATACCAATTAGGTATATGTCTATTAATAGTTAATAACGCCTTATACTCATGTTTTGTAACATGAGTATAAGGCGATCAAAATACCAATACTTTAAACGCTTTCTACCATTTATTATTTGGTAGTGCTTAATATAAAATGGTTTATTGTTCGTTATTATATTCTAAAAGAACGCCACGTCTAGCCTTAGCTTTGAATAATTTAAACATATGCTTTGGCATAACATCACCAATATGATCGAAATACCATATTTTAATACGTTTACGGTCGCCTTGTTCCAATTTCTCAAAATGACGTATCGAAAATGGTTTGTTAGCAGTAACACCAGTAGTATACTGAGTTGCTAATGCCGGTTGATTTTTCATAGGTGTATAAACAACACCATTTAATAATACACCAGTATCACTTAAATCCATAATAAACCCCCTAAAGTTTAAAATTATTTAGTAATAATACTTGACATTTACTTTTAAATAAGTTAAACTTACCACATACAAAGGAAGTTATGAATCATAACATGTATATCATCTAAATTAAATAATGGAATATAAAATATGTCAAAAGACCTAATGTCTCGCCTAAAGAAAAATTCAGTCATTGAACACGCAAATAGTTTAGCTGACTCCACATTTTTCTATAATAAAAAGAACACCATAACCGAAGTTCCAATTTTCAATCTAGCTTGCTCAAGTCATTTAAATAAAGGGTTTGGCGCTGGTTTGACTATGATAGCAGGCCCATCAAAACACTTCAAATCTAACTTTGGACTAATGTTTGTTAAATCATATCTAAATGCAAACCCTGATGGGATATGCCTTTACTATGATTCGGAGTTTGGCTGCACCCCAGAGTATCTAAAATCTGCGGGAATAGACCCCGAACGTGTTTTACACTTACCCATTAAAGATATCGAAGAATTGAAATTTGATATAGTTAAACAATTGCAAGATATAAAATCAGAAGAAAATGTTATAATATTCGTTGATTCTGTCGGCAATCTAGCTTCTAAAAAAGAAGTTGAAGATGCCATGAATGAGAAATCTGTTGCTGATATGACAAGAGCAAAACAGCTAAAGTCTTTATGGAGAATGGCGACACCATATCTAACAATAAAGGACATTCCTTGTATCGTAATCAATCACGTTTATAGCGAAATTGGGATGTTTCCAAAAGACATTATGGGTGGTGGCCAAGGAAATATGTTGGCGGCTAATACGGTTTTCTTTATTTCTAAAGCACAGGAAAAAGAAAATGATGAAATAGCGGGGTATAAATTTACACTTATAGCAGAAAAATCAAGATTTGTGCGTGAAAAATCAAAATTTCCAATTGTTGTCACTTATGAAAAGGGAATAAATCGTTGGTCTGGGTTATTGGACATAGCGCAAACAACTGGTCATGTCACAAAACCTAAAGTTGGATGGTACACAAGACCTTCTGTCCCAGATGATAAGAACTGGAGGGCAAAAGACACTAATTCAGCAACGTTCTGGAAACCAATTTTCGAGAATACAGATTTTAAAGAAGCATGCCATAATTTGTATGCTATTGGCGAAGTTGAATTAGTAAGTGGTGATGAAGACGTCACTAATATTAACCTTAATGAGTTGGTTGAAGATTAATCTTCAACCAATAGGGTGAATATAAAATGAAAAAAATCCTTCAAATGAATTATGAAAATATAAAAGATATACCAAAATACAAAATTGTGGAACTTAAAGATGATTTCACTGAAAATAAAATATTAATATCTTTTACCGCATTAATAACAGAAGGGCAATTTAAAGATACTGAGATAGAATATCTTTATGTATCTTATAAAGAAAAACATGTAGATTTGAGAACTTTTTATAATAAAATAATGAAAGATGGTATTGAAAAAAGTAATAAATTATGTGAAGCCTATCTAAATGCAATTAGCAGTAATATAGCCCTTCGAGAAATAACCAAAATTTCTCAATAAGAATCAAATCTATCTTGACCACACCATTACATTTTGTTACAATGTGCCTATTAAAACGATAGGCACATTGTAACAGAATAATCAAGGGATTAATTAATGAGTTCAGGAACAGAAACACTTATATTATCAGGGATAATTCATATTCCAGATTATCAAGTAAAAGTATTACCATACATCAAACCAGATGTATTCGAAAGTAATGACGCAGCAACACTTTTTAAATTATCAAAAGATTTCTACGACAAATATAATAAAGTGCCAACTAAAGAAGTATTAGAAATTGAATTAGAAAAAACTATAGGGCTTCCAGAAGTAACATTTCAAGAAACAAAAAAACTTATAGAAAAAGTCTTTACAGATCAAGTTCAAACAGGAATTAAAAAACAAAATATAGAATGGTTAGTTAATACAACAGAGAAATATGTAGTCACTAGAGCATGTGAGTTAGCAGTATTAGACGCATATTCAATCGTATCTGGTGAGAATAAAAAAGCAACCCTAGAATCAATTCCAGAACTTCTTAAAGAAGCTGTCAGTATATCATTTGATACAGACATTGGACACGATTATATGGAAGATTGGGACAAACGTTATGAGTTTTATCATGATGTTCAAACCCGTATACCATTCTCTTTAACTATGTTAAACCATGTTACAAAAGGTGGCGTTCCTAGAAAATCTCTTATTGTCCCAGTGGCTCCAACAGGGGTGGGCAAGTCCCTATTTCTAACCGATTGGGCTTCATACCTACTAACAGAAGGTTATAATGTCCTCTATGTGACGCTTGAAATGGCCGAAGAGCGTATTGCCGAACGTATGGATGCTAAGTTGATGGGTATTGATATTTCAGACCTACAAACTATCAATAAAGAACATTTTAACGGAAAAATAAACAACCTAAAATCCAAACAGCTTGGTAAAATAATCGTAAAAGAATATCCAACAGGAACATTCAACTCCAATCATTTGCGCCACTTATTGCAAGAACTGTCAGTAAAGAAAAAGTTTAAACCAGATGTTATAATGGTTGACTATCTTAATCTAGTAGCAAGCTATCGTATAGCAATGGGTGGAAGTGGCGGAAGCTACGGGTATACCAAAGCTGTTGCCGAAGAATTGCGAAGTGTTGCTATGCAGTTTAATTGTGTTGTATGCGCACCCACGCAAACCAATAGGCAGGGGCAAAATTCAAGTGATTTCGAGCTAAATGAAGTGTCAGACAGCCATGGTGTAAGTATGACCGCTGATCTTATGTTTGGGTTCATTTCTTTACCAGAGCTTGAGCAATTGGGACATATGCGTGTTAAGCAACTGAAAAACCGATACGGTAATTTATTTGCGCCTAATTCATTCTTAGTTGGTGTAAACAGACCTAAAATGACACTATTTGATGTTGATGTGGTGCAGAATATTAAGCAACCATTTCAGAGTACATCCGTGACTAAAGATGATGATGATGATTTGATTTTTGGGCGTTCTAAGATAAAGCCTAAATTAAAGTTTGAGAGTAATGACGATGACTGATCATATAAAACACTTGGAAGAACCATTATATCTCGGTGATGTTTTATCAACTGGATTAAACTTTCTTAATGTTACCTATGCGGACAATTTTTCTATAAAGATAGATGGTAGTCCATCTATCTTTTTTGGCACTGATGACAAAGGATTTTTTATAGCAACCAAAGGTATTTTAGGAAAGTCTAAGGCTAGGTATCATGATATAAACCAAATAAGAAGTACAATAACCGACAAAGAACTTGCCGAGAAATTATGTTCTTGTTTGGAGACATTGAAGCCATTGTATAGCGACCATAAAAAAGTATTTCAGGCAGATTTAGTATCTTGGTGTGAAAATGAGCATTCGACATATCAGCCAAATGTTTTACAGTATAAACTTAAGTGTAAACAGCCGGTATCTTTAACTATTCACACAATATATTCAGATTTAAACTTTATTGAAGAAGAATATAAAGAGGAGTGTTATAATAGCGTTGTCAACTTTAACAATAACGTTATAGTAAATCAAGATTTTAAATTAAAAATGGTTTCTTTGTATAATAACTGGCAACATAGTATCATAGATGATTTCATGGATATGCCATTAGAATCACACTCACAAATACAGTATCTTAGTACAAATAAACTACCACTAGAGCGTTATTTTAATAACTGCATTAGAACTGATATAATACCATCTGTAGATTCATTTTCAAAATGGTTTGACGAAAAGCACCAGAATATTTTTCAATCTTTTAAGAAAAATAATATTGAGTATTCAGAGTTTCTTGAAAAATCTAAAAAAATATATAACGAGACATGGTTTGAAAATTACTTAAACATATACAATATTACCATAGAATATAAAAATTTATTAATCTTTTTTTTAGACGAATATGTTTCCAGTATGTCATTTGAAAATAACCATGTTGCAAATTTTGAGGTTCTAAATGGCAGTCATGAGGGATATGTTTTTAATTTTGCTGATAAAAAAGTCAAGATGGTTAATCGCTCTAAGTTTAGTAAAATGAATTTTTTACGACATTATAACGGTGTAACATGACTAAGAAAAGTGATTTATTTGAAGTAGAAGTTGCTAATTTTGCAAAAATTGCGGCACCAACTTTAACAATAACACATACTGGAGGAAATGTACATCTTTCAGATATATCAATTGGGAATGATACCACAAAAACATATATTGAAGTTAAAATGTCTGGTGCTCAATTTGGAACACCTCGTTTAAAATATGAGTCTTCTTCATGGTCTGGTATAGAGTGTAATTATATAACTGACAATATATCAAAAATGTTAAATGAAAGTAATCATGTTAGTAATCTTATAGATATGATGGTATATGAACATGAAGCCACCTATTCGCCAACTGGCTCACCGTGGATTGGTTATAAAAAAACACATTATCGTGATAGAAGAGAATATTTGAGTGGTGATGTAGTTAATACCGATAATATTGAAAATATGTTGGATTATTATACTATACAGCATGTTTTAAAAAATATAAACGGAAACCAAACTATTTTATGGAATACTGATTCAGATAATCTTAATGATATTGTGACTAATTATTATATTGATAAAGGAGCAAATTATATTCAGGTTGGAGACAATTTTTTTGCACTTAATCACAATATATCAGATAGTCTCGGAATAAAAGACGACACCCCTAATATGATAGGTGATGTTAACTTAACAGTTAGATTTAGTTTTAGAAAAACTGATAAATGGATTGAGATAATACCAACAATAAAATATAATAATATTAAAGAATCTCCGTATAGTCTAAAACCAAACACTAAAAAAGATTTACCATTTAAGGAATAAGTATTGAAATAAATATAATTGGTAATATTTGTGATGATGAGGTTTATATGTGTGATCTATGTTGTGAGTGTCATATAAAAGATAGTTTAACAAACACCCACCATAATTTTATATGTTGTAATAGGCAAAATCAAAAATATCTTCAAGAGGATTCTTTTGGCGACATAACGATTGAGTACATAATATACCACTCACACAAAGAACAATATTTTTTGACTTATAGTGTTGACAAATCTGTTTTAAGAGAATCTAATGAAAACAATAATTGAAGAATTAAACATTACCACTGATAGTATATTTGTTAAAACTAGGGTTGTTGGTGATATACATTCAGGTACTGGAATGTTGCCTGACGAAAAGCTGGTCGTAGAAAAATATAAGATAGTAGACAACAAAATTATCTTAGATGCAATTTCCGAAGAAATTGTAGAATTTAAATTTTAAAAAGTTGAAAATAGTGCTTGACATACTGTAAAAAACACTATATACTTATAACATCAAGAGCGAATTGGTCGCTCATATAGAGATTAAAGAAATGACAAAGTTCAATAGTATAGTTTCCCATTCAAGTCATAGTGCAGGATCATGCGCTTGGGCGGGCTTTGTCTCGGCTTTTTGTGAGAATAATGAGTTTGTTTGAATAACTCGGATTCACAAAAAGCCACTCTAGAGTGGCTTTTTTATTGGGCACAATTTCCCAATTGTTGAAAATAATTTTGGGTTTGTAGTTTAAATGGCAAAACATGCGGTGGCCAAAACCGTGTGATGGTGTTTCGAAAACATCCAGACCCGCCAAATGTTTAATGTCTAGTTGGCCGAGAGGCGAGGCAAACGGCTGCAACCCGTTACACAGTGGTTCAAATCCACTACTAGACTCCAATTTGTAAATGCGTTCGTAGTTTAGAGGTAGAATCCTTGGTTGCCATCCAAGGGACACGGGTTCAATTCCCGTCGAACGCTCCGTGGATAGTATCATAATTGGTTAATGACCTTGATTGTGAGTCAAGCATATGAGGGTTCGAATCCCTTCTATCCAACCAAATATAGGCCGTAGGTGTAATGGTTGCATGCGGGACTCCAAATCCTTGCGGAGAGATTTCGAATATTTCACGGCCTGCCAAACATGGACATGTTATTAATCATGGCCATGTTAAAGAAACATAATGCGGAATTAGCTCAGTTGGTCAGAGCGCCTCGGTCTTCCAAACCGAAGAGGCGGGATGTTTCCCCACCCGCTCCAACTATAATGAGAGCTACACCCTAGAAAACGTCAGGCGTTTAATGACAGGTACATAGAACGGCCATTATAGTAGTTTAAACCAGATGCATTAGTGTGTACGAATAATATGATTCTACCGAATCATTAGATATAATGCATCCTGCCACGCCATTCCATGAAAAGAATGGGCTTCTCCAAGTGAGATATACATGGGCCTAGTTGCCCTAAAGATGGAGTACACGTTATTTTGAATAACGTGAATTGACACGTTATTGGGAATGTGGTAAAGCGGGATTACACGGTGGCTTCGGCTTCCGGGTCGTTGGTTCGAACCCAACCATTCCCACCCAAGGTTAAGAAATTATTGGCCTTACCCGTTTGGCGCTGGTATACCGCATTGAGTATACCATTTTGGGGCATGGGGCTGCTAGGAGTGGCCGGGACTTTTGCAAAGTTTTCAAATCAGATCGGTTCGAATCCGATACGCTCCACCAAATGTTTTCTGGAATAATATAGACCATCACCTGAAATATAGTGTTCCCAACCATGACAATTTTTACATAATACTACCAGATTATCTGGGTCATTATTAGTTCTATCTCTATCTTTATGATGAACTTCTAAAATTTCTGGGTGGGTGTCATAACCACAAGAGGAACAGACTTTTGGCTGGGTTAGAAACGCTATTCTTCTATAAGTTCTTGCATGCCCATTTAAAGCTGTGCCATAATGGGGAGGATGTATTTCAGTAATACCACCAATACATTGTGCTTTGTCTTTACAGGCTCTAGAGCAAAAATATAAACCAGACTTAGAATTTTTAAAGTTTGATGGTTTTTTATAAAACTCGGTTCCACATTGGGAACATGTACAGTTTGGCGGATTATTTTTTTAACATTGAAACTTTTTTATGTTGATGTGAACAATGTAGTGAACAAAACTTACCGTTTCCACGGTTTACTTCTTTAAGAGGTGCTTGGAAAGATACACCACATTGTAAACATTCTTTAATAATACTTGATATATTTTAACTCTTATAATAATATAAGAATATAGTGGAGCAAATGGGGTTTGCATAAAACGGGTAAGCATTAGTAGTCTCTGATTTTAATATGTTGGTCAAAGAAAATACAACATCATGTCTCACAAGCATTAAAATGATGTATCGGTCTCCAAAACCGAAGAATGCGGGTAGTACCGTAGTGAGATGCCAAATAGTATAATGGGGCTATAGCTCATATAGGAGAGCGCCGCACTTGCAATGCGGAGGCGGTCGGGGCAGTACCGACTAGCTCCACCCATTTTATAACCAGTTGATTTTAAACGGTTTATTTGGTAAATTAACCTGTCGGGGATAGGACTAGTTTTGAAAACTAGAGGTACGTTAATAGCGTATGGGGATCGTGACCTCAATTTACCGCCAACTAAAAAGAGAATATTATGAGTTTTAAAGATTTTGATGGTAATTTATTACATTCTAAATGTTATGATTTGGTTTTTAACTCGCCATCAAAAGATTTGGAAGAAAATAAGAATAAAGCTAGACGCCTATTATCATTTACTAAAAAGGCTGCTGAGTGTTATTATCAGTTGTCCAAACTGGAATCTTTAAGAAAAGAATATAGTGACGTTTTATAAATAACTGGAAAATTAACTGCTTGGGAAGCAGCATCGCTTGGAAAGCGATTGGTACTAGAATAGTATGGGGATCGAGACCTCAATTTTCCGCCAATTATGGTAGTGTAAGTCAAGTTTCGGCCTAATGACCTCACCCTGCTAAGGTGTTGGCTCCGCAAGGGGCGTGTGAATTCGAGATTCACCACTACCGCCATTTTGGAAAATTAATTACGCAGGGCGTAACTCCGTCTCGAAAGCGGTAGGTGTTGAAAGGCATGGGGATCGAGACCTCAATTTTCCGCCATTACACAACTAATACAACCCAGTCAATAATATATGTTATACTTGAGCACCAAGTTTGAGAATAGACTACGAACATCGTAATAATCAGCAAATCTTTAAGCAAAATACGAACCATAATCGACATAGATATAATACAACCATTGGGTAGTATTATTTATTTTGGAATAATAAATAATCCAAAAGTTATTGATATTTTAATGTGGCCCACTAATGTTACTGTTGAACGATTTAATACTAATGGGTTTAGCATACCAAATGATACATCATCTATTATTTTCTGTGAGTAAAGATGCGATTTAGTGATATAATACACCCAGATAATTATCGTATTGCCAAAGTTGTTACAAAAAATAACCGTTTAAGTGGAATGGGTATTATAGAAGGTAATGAATTAAAGGTAATTTTCTCAACTAAGCACCTAATTACTTTTAGTATTGGGATGACTGTAATGTTCGCCAGACGTAATGATATTGACATGATATTAACAAAAGTTTAACTTACTGACATAAAAAAGCCCCTTTAAAGGGGCTTTTTTATTCATCTGGATCAATATTTTCACGCCAACAATTGATTAAGCGAGTCATATCCGCTGCCAATGAGTCCATACGCTCAATAATTTATATTGCGTTGCATAACTCTTGCATCAAACCATCACTGGTTAATTCTGCCACTTCATAGCATTCACCATCTTTTGTTTGTATTTGATATTCGACCGGATCATACTTCTTTTCTACAACGTTTTCAGTGTTCATTTACATTCTCTTAATTATTTTACCACAGTAAATCAAAATTACCATTCAATACTTGTCTGACACTTGCTTTGCTCCCAGAATCATCTATGACAACATCATCTTGGAAACGATAAGTACGCTTCTTATCACCCCTCATCCCGGAGCCTACAAGGGCTTTTCTGGCCGTTGATTCTTCCATTAGTACCTTGTATTGAGTTTCTTGTGTAAGACGCCTTATAAGCTCTGTACGGGCCTCTTGGAGTGAGTTTTCACGGCTCCTTGTCTGTGCTGTGACAGTAGTTCCTGTCGGTATATGAACTAGTCTACAAGAGTTCATCTTTTTATTTCTATTCTGTCCGTCCACAACCAGTACCAGAATACCACTCTGTTTTTATATCAGATTCTTTTAGTTCAAAATATTTCTTATCCGTTATTTCCATAACGGCAACTGTTACAGTTGAAGTATGTATTCTACCTTTTCGCTCTGTTGGTGGGCATCTTTGTAAACGGTGTCCTCCAGATTCTTTGTGGAGACTTTCTAAATTATCTCCTATTACTTGTATATGAATTTCATTTAACGATTCATATACGATAAGGGACTTTCAGCCAAGTTTTCCTGCTAATTTAGTATATGATTTTGCCAAGTCTCTTGTAAAAAGACGACTATCTTCACCGCCTTCTGCGGCTCTAATTTCTATACGATATTTCATAATATTTCCCCTTTAATTACTCATAGACTATCTATAAGTTGTTTCATTTCTGCTAATATATGTTCTGTTTTAGTAAAATTTGTGATTTCACGTTTTTCGACAACTAATTCATCATTATTCATGAATTAGTTAATCCACATACTCTATATAATTTATCCGGCATCACCGAGTTTGGAAGTTTAATAAGCACCTCCTCCGAACCAATATAAACTAGACATTTAGTTTCTTGCACATCTACCGTATTTACAATGACTATAATTATATTGTTTTATGGTCTATTGGTAGAATAACAACATATATTAAATCATATGAAACAGGAAACATCTATCAAAACCCTTATGGCGTAGCCAAGATACTTGAAGAAGAGTCAACGGCTAGAAAAGCCCTTGTGGGGTCTGGTATGAGGGGTGATAAAAAGAGGACGTATCGCCTACAAGATGACATAGTTATAGATGATTCTGGTAATAAAGCATCAGCAAAATATGTATTAAACGGAAACTTCGATATACTATGGTAAAATAAAGCCACAAATATTTGTGGCTTTATAAAACTATTATTGGTTTCTTAGTCCTTCAATATATGAAGAAACATCATCTTTATTTTTAGATACTGAGTTTATTTTTTTTGCTAAATGATTATCAAACATTTTATTATGTTCATTATATAAAGCAGATTTAGCAACATGTTTTAGTTGAATGTCACTAAGTTTTCCGCTATTAACCAAATGATAAGCGTGTTGCTGACGATGATATTGATCTTTATCGTTCATTGCATGCAATGTTAATAAACCAAGACCCTTATCATCTATATCGGATGATCTAGCAGATAAACGCTTTATTCCATCAACAGACGAGAGATTCTTATTATCAAGCATACCACGAACATGGTGATATGTTAAATGTTTAACTGAATCTATTGAATCGTCCAAATCTTCGTTTGGCATTTGTTTATACTCATTGTATGTAGAAACACTTTCATACAAATAATCGTTATAACTTTTCATTTATTACTCACATATTATAATTTAAATTATTTACCCGATAGGAAACATATGTAACCCATAAAAATTAATGAATTATGCGTCGATCTAATTATTATCAAGAAGATGTAAACGACTTTAATATATCAAAAATAATGGTATATTATCATTGGGTAATTGATGAGTTTGTCATAGAATATGACGGGATGTTTATGGGGTATTGCTCTAGTATTATTGAGCAATACCCCATAAAATCAAGACTTATTTTTTATAGTAAACATATTTTTTACTGCTTTTGCCGATTTTGGTAATTTATCACCCTTTTGATAGCAAATATATTGACCATCTATACTTTCTGTGTAGATGGTATCTTCTGGTATTTCTTCTAAAAGGAATACTTGTGGTATTCCTTTCTCGTCAAAAACTATGGATGTTTGTATAACTTTCATATTTATAATCCTTATAAACTCGTATTGATATCAGCAACCAATATATTATGTTTTGGGAAATACACAAAACAATATCTTCCGGAAACTGGAGTAGCAGTGAAAAGCTCTTTAACTAATCCTATGTTTCCATATTCGTCAACATAATTAATATAGATATTATATAATAAATGACCGTTTGAATTTATTTCTAAATAAATTCCCCCGGCACTAACACTATCTAATGAAGTATATTCCCCACGGTTTATAATTATAGAAGCCACATTAATATCATCATTTGCCACCATAACAATTCGATTTGTATCTGAATATGTTAACGGATATAAATATGAATATGTTGGAGTTAAATCAATATTGTTAACCTGACTATCAGACATTTTCGATGGACTTGATACCTTATAACGAGCAGCCGGGTTTTCTGCCCACTCTTTTCTTCCAATTGGAACTAATCTACCATTTGTATAGTGGAATGCTAATGATCTAGTTTTATATAAGTCAAATGCGTATGATATTGAAGTACCACTACCACCGGTAGCGTCCTCAATATCCCCTAAAACACTATACAAAGTTGAGTCAATAACTAATTTCATTACATTTGGTGATAAGTTTGTTGAGGTTGAACTTTCATCAAATTTGAATACTATAATACAGTCAATATTATGAAATGACTTTTGCGATAATTGGACTCTAGCATATGTTTTATCAATAAATGTACCAAAATCAAATACTAACACTTCACTATTCAATTGATATGATAAATTAAAATAGTTGGTGGTGTTTTGGAAAGTCAACCCGGAAATAATCTGAGAAGGTTTAACACCATTCGGGGTATTTGCTTCTATTTGCTGTTGTAGTGATGAAAAAGTAACATCCAAACTATCTTGCAATATATTAACATCACGAGTGACTATTATATCGTTAATATTAACAAACTCTACTATATCACCAACATTAGCATGCTCATTATTATATTGACCGGGAGTAGATACCAAATAACGCTTACCAACAGGAGAAACTGGTAAAACTGGCGATCCTGCATCTCCACCTAAAGTAGTGATGTTAAATGTTCCAACAACAGTAGTGCTTGCATATAACCCAAAAATAAACGGCTTTATACCATTTGTGGCGGATGATATAGGAAATTGGCCCATAAATTGATATGTCGGGTTGGTCTCAACCTTTGCATATACACGATAAAGCCCATCCAGAATATCATACTTGAATAATATTTTCTGACCATTAGTATGCACCAACCCATCTGAAACGGTGCCTGCTGTACCAGCAAATAAATTAAGAACGGTAAAATCACTGTTAGCCGTAGTCACCATCAATATACCACCAGAAATAGATGGTGGTGTTTGTTGAGTTAGTAATGCAGTAAAATCGGCAAGGTCTGCTTCTACATTAATAAAACCGAAATAAATAAATGCTGGGGCATAGGTATTAGTATCGATGACATTGGTAAACTCTATTGCCGAGTTCTGTATAGCTAATGATGTTGATGAAACAACACTTAATCCAGAATGTCCAATGTTACTTATTTCATATGTTCCGTCTAAAAGTTGGTTAACGGATGCCATATAGGTATCATCTAATGGTAACGCAGTAGCCCCTACCGGAGTCATATCCCATGTACCGGCTAATTGCCCACCAGCATCGGAAACAGAAGTAAACTTATCCGCATTTTCATCAAAGGTAGCGCCACTGGTGTGTGATTGAGTGCATATAAATAATTTATTATTTATATGCAACTAAGCTTTTATATCTTTCTTGGGAACGATAATATTGACCAGAGCGCCATATATCGTTAGTTTTAAGAAAACTCATTTCATTATTCCTTGTTAATCCTATGACATATTTACAATGACTATACACAACGAGGTAACTAATTATGGTATAGTTATATTTGTTAATGAGGACTTATTTTATGAGTGTGGCACCAATTTCCCCGAAAGATGCGCTTTCGGTAAAATCAGCTTCTATACCAGAGTTCGTGATAGAAGCCGTCAATGAACTTATTTCCGAAAAAGGGAAAAAGTATAGCTCGAAGTTTGAAGCAACTATTCTTCAAAAAGATATCATTACTCGTATTCAGCTTAAAGAAGAGATTACTTCAAAAACTATCTACGACAATAACTGGTTAGATATTGAAGATATTTTTCGTGAGGCTGGCTGGAAGGTTACATATGATAAGCCAGCGTATAACGAATCATATGATGCATATTTCAAGTTCGAGGGTAAATTATGATTGAGTTTATTTTTGCTTGTATTGGCGGCGTAATCAGTGTGATCATCACTTCTGTTGCTACCACAGGCTTTTTTGTAGTACATCCTACCTTAGCAGCTTTAGGGTGTATGTTGTTAGGGGCCATCATCGGATTTGTAATTCGACATGGTGGTTTAGATGATGTTGGTGATGTTATAGGTGATATAATTGATTAAGTTTTTACGCATTATTGCGATCATATTTTTGATCGTGTTCTTTCTTCCTCTTATTTTTAAGATGTTTTCTTTTTTACTTGCATTACCATTCTATATTGGTATAATTGCACTTATCATCTTCGTAATGAGAAATTGAAATGCATCCTCTCACACACAAGTTTTGCACTGAAATAACACCATCAACCGTTCTTACTTCTCGGGCTGGTCAATATGGTTTTGTAATTTTGAATGACGGAAGGATTTACGAAATCCATGAAAAGTTTACTCATGATATAGTTGCCTGCATGTTGTTGTGGGAGGATGTTCAGGATGAAATCAAAAATCGTAACATCGACTTTGAGCATCTTTACACCTTTTGTAAAAGTGATTCTTCTTTTACGTTGAGCAGCTTTTCATTTGATCTACCGGTAATACGCTATACTCAGCGTCAAGAGTATAACTCACATATCTGCTATTATGATATGTGGTTTAATGAATCTGCGGTCACACCAGAATCATATGCGGCATGGAAACTAATTAATTTTATGGTTTACGGAACCAGTGGATATGAAGAAATTACAGGGCCGGGTATTCCGGGAAGTCATTTAAAGAACGTCAACTCATATGGTGTTCATCTGAAAAACATTGCAGACAAAGTAACACTTGAACAATGTTTCGTGGCAAATTGCAATCCAAACACCTTATAAGGATTTTTATGTACAGAATTAAAGTAAATGGGGTTATTCCACCACAAATAAATGGATTTGAAAATTATTTTCATTATGGTGACATTGCAGAAAGTTTTGCATATGCATATGCAACAAAACAGGCAATTACTTATAACCATCGTCCTAGACTAATTTTAAACCAAGAATATGAATTTGGTTTGGGGGAAGATGCAGTATTGATAACCATTGTGGAGGGTCAATAATGGGTGATAAGTTCAAAGAATTGATTAAGCGTCTTGAGGAAGAAAATAGACCAGAAATGGAAGAGGCTCGTGAATGGGCTAAAAAAGTTATTAACAATGGCGAAATAAAAGAAGGAACATTCTATCTTTATCATAAAGATGAATGGTTTGCTCCTATTCTTGATCATATTTTGAAACAACTCGATGAGTATTCCGACATAGATATTACCAAAATATGTTTTGAATATAATGAGTTTGTTGGTGAATATGTTTTCTATTATGATAATGATTATATTTGTTATGGGTCAGATATTGGTCAAGTTCCAAGAAAAGCTTTGCGTAGAGAAGGTAGGAGAAATACTGATTTAGTTGCCGATATGTTTTTTGATATTAAAATAGAAAAAGAAGTAACATATAAACCTCTTAAAGTTGTTAGCATGAAACATCGAAGCAAAAAATATCCCACAACTTTAACTTCTATGGGATATTTGGATATCAATGAAAAAGACAAAAAAAGTAGTTGACTTCATTAAACTGACAGTATATAATTAGACAGTAGCAGAAATGGTCTGCTACTTTAACTCAAAGGTAAACTAAAATGTTGTAGAACGCTAACCAAAAACACTATACCTATGTCTTCGTTCGGAAAGACATTCCCGTCGAACAACAAATTGTTCAAGCTAGTTTTGAAAAACATTCATACATTCCACCAAAAGCAAGTTTTGGTACGTATCTATTCTCCTTATATTTTGCATGTAATTCCTGCTCTAAATCATATATAATTTCTGGTGTCCCTACTATTTCATCTATCACCTCATATTGGTATGGCATTTTATTACCGGGAAATCTTTTAGATACACTTCTATTTGTTATTCCTATTTTAAAAAATACCTCATTATTACCAACACATTTTAGTTTATATAAAATAGAAATACCAGATTTAGAGTTATTAATAAATGATTTTTTACTAAAACCTGTCTTACATTCTAAATAACAAGTATTACAGGATTTACCACTCAAATGTGAGTTTGGCGTTTGTGTAAACACGCCATGTTTAGGACATACTATTTTAACTGGTTTCATACAGGTGACATATTCAACTTGTTCGTAATTAAAGAAATCCCCATGAATGTTTTTAGCCTTTTCTATAAACTCTTTAGTATTACTTCTGTAGTTACCGGCACACTTATAACATCCAGATTTCAAATGTGAATCGGGGGTTTGTAGTATAACATGACCCTTTTCACATATGAGTTTTACCTTTGTAGTCCCATTTACATAATGTACATGGGAATAGTCAAAATAACCACCATGAACTAATTTAGATTGTTCAATAAATTTTTCGTTGGTTTTAGTTTGTAGGTGGTTTTTATTATCGTTAGCGCATTGAGGACAATTAGAACCCCTATAATGACTCTCAGGGGTTTGTAAAAACTCCCCATGTTTATTACAAATTATAATTACTTTAGTAGTAGAGTTAACATAACAAACTTTACTATAGTCATACCAACCGGAGTGTATTTCATGAAAACGTTGTAGAACAATATCATAAGTAAGTTTTTCCATATTACTAACCATAATTTTATATTATATACGGCACTTGAGGCCGGTCTTAAATTCATAAATCCATCTAACGAACCAAATTCGTTGATCGTGATTGGCTTAAAAAATAAAACACATCTCAATAAAGCAATACAATATGCACATGCCAATTCTATTAGCATCGAAACATTTTTCGAGCCGGATTGGGATTATGGTATTACCGCATTTGCTACTCAACCAATTCCGGCACATAATAGAAACATCTTTAAGAAGTTTCAACTTTGGAGAGCATCATGATTTCCAATTTTGCAACTACAGTTGAAGAATGTCTACACAATATGAATAATACCTTACAGTGTGAAGGTATGACTATTACTCAGCATGGAGAAATGGTTTCTTTATATTATGGAGAATTAATGAGTTTAATTAATTCCAATCAAACTAAATTAGTTGAGAGACCATTAATAGAATTGGATGAGATTACACATAATAAACTTTACAGTTTTTATATGAAATATCATAATATACTCACTCCTAGCGAAATTGTTAGTAAGTATCACTTGTATCATGATTGTGGTAAACCATTATGTCTTGAAATTGATGATAAAGGAAAAAGGCATTTTCCAAATCATGCCCTGTTATCATATGAACAATATAAAATTATCGACCCTGATAATTTTATTGTTCAGGAATTGATATTACATGATATGGATTTCCATATATTGAAAGGCGAGTATATCAAGAAGCTTTGGGAAAATCCACTTGCGCCTACATTATATCTTACTGCATGGGCCGAGTTGTATGCTAATGCACAGATGTTTGGCGGGTGTGATACAGTTAGCTTTAAAATAAAGAAAAAGAATCTTATAAAGAAGTTAAACAAAATAAATGAGGAAATATAAAATGAAACCTACAATGACAAAAGAAACATATTATAATATTAAACAAACATGGAGTTCATTGGTAAACTCTGGCGAAGAAATAAGTGTTGAACTATATCTTTTATATGCTTTATTATTAAAAGACGAAAAAAATTTCTTTAAGAGTTTTACTCCTATTCATAGTGAACATAAACTAAAACATACAATTTATGACTATAATTATATTGTTTTATGGTCTATTGGTAGAATAACAACATATATTAAATCATATGAAACAGGAAACATCTATCAAAAACCTCATGGGATGTCTAAGACACTTTTAGATAAAGTAGTTCTCGATACTGAGTTTGACATGTCACTTTTTAAATCTAAGGTTGAGCGTATATCAACAATAATTAATAAAATGAGTTATCACCGTTTGTCTAGACATAATTAACAAGAAATTACAACTAGTTGGTTGCATTATCTATTATTAGTTGGTATTATATCACCTCAAATTTAAAAACGGCCATAATATGAACGCTTTATATAATTACACCAACGGAAATAGCAGCACCACTATCTATGAAGACGGGACACGTATTCGTGACATATCTGGTGGTGTTGCTATTTTCAATTTCCCGGAAAATATAGATATTAAGATTACTAATTACTGCAATATGGACCATATATGCGGATATTGCCATGAAATGTCTAATAAAAAAGGAGTGCATGGTAATCTCGATACTCTTTTTAATTCATTACAAGATTTGCCTGCCGGAATTGAACTTGCTATAGGTGGTGGTTCTACAACATCACATCCAAATCTCCCATTATTTTTACAAAAGTGTAAAACAAAGGGGTTTATATGTAATATTACAGTAAACCAATTGCACTTAAACAAAAAAACTATCAATAATATTTTTGATTGGATTGATAATGGTATTGTTAAAGGGGTTGGAATTTCATATAGAAAAGAAAGTATGAAAAACATAATCGAATTTTCTAAAATGATGAATACAAATAACTATAATAACGCTGTAATACATTTAATTGCTGGTCTTGACAATCCGGATACTATTCAAGAACTAATAACTTTAGGGTTCAGGAAGTTTTTAGTTCTTGGTTATAAAACTTTTGGCAATGGGGTTGCCTTTTATAAAGAACAGTCATATAATATAAATCTAAATCTAAATGATTGGTATAGAGAAATAGCTAGATATTTCAATAAGGATGTTATTATTTCTTTTGATAATTTAGCTATCAATCAACTTAATATAAAACGTTTCTTCTCTGAACCAGAGTGGAATATATTTTATCAAGGCGATGACTTCACTTGTTCAATGTATATTGATGCAGTTGAACAAACGTATGCCCCTACTAGTCGTAGTAGCAATAGAATATCATTTAACGATACGTCCTTACTAAACTTTTTTACACAAAGACAAAAGTTCATTGAGGTGTCGGATGTTAGTTTTTTATAAAGATGAAATATGTTTAATGCAAATGGTTGGAAGTTATGAAGAAGTTGAGATATTAGAAGAAATACATCAACGTAAACTAGACTTAGAAGGCGAAGATAAAAACTGGTTTGTATATAAAATTGCGATATGTATTATGCCAGATATAATTCTATATGTTAAACCAGAACTATTATACAAAATGCCCCACAAAGATATTACTATGGAATGGGGAAAATGTATATGGAAACCTAATACTAAAGTAGAGAATAAACAATGACTGTAAATGACCTTATTGATATTTTATCGAAATATCCCCTAGAGTTGAAGATTGCTATAACTGGTTTGGAAGGTGGGTTTCATGATGTGACATATATTGATGAAATGACATTAGTAACTGATTATAATGATACTAGAAATGGAAGGGGTCCACATGAAGATATTGATTATGTAGAAGTTATGTTATCAGATCAAGAAGAACTAACAGACTATCATGCAGAAAACTATTTGGTAATAAAGTAATGAAATTGATTGGTTCTGGAACATCACGTAAAGTATATTACAACGGGGTTAAAAATATAATATTAGACGGAATTGAAGTAAGTATACCAACATGCAAAAAAGTTGCTGCTTCATCCAAATTTGATAACTATCACACGGGAGACATTTTTGGTATTCAGCAAAATGATAATGAGTCTGATAGTAGATTTGATAAACATCGAGTTTTTTTAAAAATAGGACATTCCGAGTATATCACTAATAAGATAGGTATCTTTACAAATATATTCGATGGCGATTGTAATGAAATCATTGCTAATATGGTAACTCCATTTATCACCAACGATGATAATCAATATATTTCAGATGACATGATGAATATCATTTTGAAAACAGAGCATATTCATAACATAACCTTTAATGATTTATATGAATCTTTAATAGAACTTGAAATTTATAAAACAGATTCAACATATAATATTTCTAAACAATCTAAAACTATTCTTACTAAACATCATTTAGGCGTAGAGTTGTCTAAATTTATAATTGATGACTGTATTAGTGGGTATGACTTGGTTGACTCCAATTGGGGAATATTTACTCATCCTATTACTGGAAAAATGTCACCAATTATTCTAGATTATGGAATGTCTAAGTTAACATTAGATAAGATGAAAGATGTAAAATACAAAATGAAAACAGGACACTAGTGTCCTGTTTTCATTTATAAATATGTATAATATTAAGAGTATACCATATGTTCAAACTATTTTTAGCATTTTCATTATTGGCAGAAGAACTAACGAAAGCAACAAAAGATTTCCTAGACTCAGACGCTAAAATTAACGATAAGCATGAATGGCTAGGTATCAATGATGCTGCTATGAAAGGAAAGGGTAGTTCTAGAAGGTACTATAAGTTTCATACAAAAAAGAATATTAAAATAGATGGTATTAATACTAGTATAGAACATGGTATAAAAATACCCGTGATTTCAAATTTAGATTATTATCACGATGGCGATTTATTTGGGAAACAGCAAAATAAAATTGAATCAGATAGTAAATTGGATAAATTTCGTGTATTAAAAAAAACTAAGGATGGATATACTACAAATGTTAATGGTGTTTTGTCACCAGTCCTATCAAGTAATAAGAACGGTAAATGGGTTGAAACGGTTGATGTAATTCCATTAGAACATTCAAAATATACCCGTAATGAGTCTATAGCCGCTAATAATAGAATGAAAAATGCGCTTTCTACTAGCGAGTTCCCAAATATGTCATGGGAAAAAATACGAAGTTCTCTAAACAGCTTTAATAAACTGAAACATAACAACGATCATGTTCTTACAGACGATCAAAAAAACATAGTAAAAAACCATCCAGTTGGGCGAGTATTAGCAGATTTATTAACACATACTAATATAAGTGTAGATGATCTTTCTTCTGAAAATGTTGGCATATGGAAGCACCCTATAACTGGAAAAGATCATCCGGTAATTCTCGACTATGGTGCGTCTAAGAAATTACTATCTGACTATGATGATGCCACTGATAGATACTTTAATAAAGAAAAGCCACGAGTATTAAACGAGGTTGTATTGGTTTGATAATATTCAACATTGAATAATACATAAAGAATAAAGGAAATAATAATGAGTAAGTTTTTAAATCTTCTGGCAGAGTCAATACCATCTTCCGTAGTAAAAACTATAGGAAATAAAGATAGTGATAGCCAAACTAAATCGGCGGAACTAAACTGGAACCCTGAGTTAGATGATACTCAACGAGGTCAAGGTTCTTCCAGACACTATTGGGAAATGCCGGAAAAACATCATATAACATTAGATGGTAAACCTGCTAGTATTAAACATGGCATAAAGTTAGCAGTGAAATCTGATTTAGATGATTATCATACAGGAAAAATGTTTGGTAAACAACAGAATATAGAAGAATCAAAGCCTGAATATAATGATTTTAGAGTTATTAAGAAAACCGGTGACACCTATGAAACAAATCATAGTGGTGTTTTAACACCAATTTTTCATTCCGAACATGATGGGTCTTGGGTAGATGTTGGTCATGTTACCCCATTAAAGAAAGATAAAACTGGCTTCTGTGATGCAATAGATAAATTAACCCCGAAAAACTTTAGTGGTAGAAAACCTGATATTGATGATATATTAATAGCGGTTAAAGACAAGGAACATTTAAACCAAGACCCAAAATATGTTATGTCATCCTATAATAAGCGTTTGTTAGATGAACACCCATTTGCTAAAAAATTAGCTAGTCTTGTCACACATACTGGTATAACCAGTCATGATTTACACTCAGAAAATTTTGGTATATTTGAACATCCACACACAAAGGAAAAAATACCTGTGGTTTTAGATTATGGTGCTAATAAAACATTGTTATCAAATTATCAAACCGCAAGAGAAACGAGTAGTAAAGTTAGAAATCTCAAGGAAACAAATAATATAAATTAAGCATTATATTGACATTTTTTTGTGTATAGTGTATCATTAATACATCATACACAAAAGAGCATCATATGAATAATATAGAATTTAGTCAAACTGTTTGGAAACATCTCCAACAAGTAAAAAATACCTCAAAAAAGTCAGAAAAAGAAGCTATTATCAAGAAACTTATGCTATTATTGTCAAATAATAATAAATTAAATCTATTCATTGATATTTGCAAACATGTTTTTGATTATCAATTAGTATTCTTCATGAAGAAGTTACCAGAAATAAACCATGATAAATTAAACTCAATATTCTCTATAGAATACCACATTAATAATGGCATAGTAAAGTCATTATTATCACGAAATGTTACCGGAAATAAAGCAAAAGATGAATTGGATAATGCGTTTAAACACTCCGATTGCATTGAAACTGCATATATCCTGAAATGCATTTTAGATAAAACCTTCGATGTTGGTGCTGATCATACAACGTTTTCAAAAGCATATGGGGGTAATATTGTCGATGAGCATAAAGTTTCACTCTGCACTCCCGGAACACAAGAACTAATAGACAACTTCAAATATCCTGCTCTTGGTCAATTAAAATACGACGCCATGCGCATTGAAATTGATATTACTAATGAGCGTGTTAATTACGTCACCAGACCCGGAAAAACAATTTTATCTAATAATCCTCAGTTAGATAACATAATATCTAGCTATGTATTGACGAATATAAAACAAACATATGCCGAATATGGTTATAATATAGAAGGTTCTAGGGTTCATATTGATGGAGAAATGATTTTTAGAGACGCTAAGGGAAATTTTCTACCAAGACAGGCATCTAACGGAATAGCTAATAAAGTGGCTAAAGGCGGAAAGGAAATGATTTGCACTGACGAAATAGCTTTTTGCGTATGGGATATTATAACCCCGGAAGAAAAACAAGAAAAAATTGAAATACCATATAATATCCGTTTCGAAATATTAAAGAAAACTGTTTACGGAATTAGAATATTCAATATTGCGGAAACTGTATTATTAAGTTCTCCGAAAGAAGCTATACAACTAGCGATAACATATATAAAGTCCGGGCAAGAAGGGTGTATCGTAAAAGAGCTAAACCAACCGTGGACTCCAAAACGAGTAAAATCCCAGATAAAACTTAAAGCAGCCCGTGAATGCGAGATGCGTATTACTGGAGTTAATATTTCAGATGACACAAAATACAATGGCTTAGTTGGTTCACTAATAACTACATCAGAAGATGGTAAAGTAATTGCGAATATATCAGGTATGTCAGATGATGATAGAAAAGAATACCTGAATACAAAATATATCGGTAGAATAATTACAGTTAGATATAATGAATTAACTACAAATAAAGATGATGCTAATCGTTTTTCCCTATTTCTCCCTAGAATAGTAGAGTTGCGTGAAGACAAGTTTTCTGCCGATACATATGAATCAATACGTGATGCAGATTTTATTGTGGTAGCATAAGGATATATTATATGGAAGTGAAAATAATTACATTATGTGGCGTTAAGGGTTCAGGAAAATCAACATTGGGAGCTATCATCAAAGAATACTACGAAGAAAATGGTTATTCAGTCCATATAGTTCCGTTTGCTGAATCTGTGAAAAAGATTTCTGCAATGATTGTATGCGAATATACTGGAAATCTATATGACAGTATATTAGAATATTTTTTAAACCCATTATTAAAAGAAACTAAAATACCAAACTTCAACCTGTCTGCCAGACAATTAATGACCTCTTTCGGCACAGATTATATACGAAATATAGATGATAATTTTTGGATACAATGCACTAATTCAAAAATAGAATCTATAAAACGAAATTGTAGTGGTAAAACTTTAATTCTTATAGATGATGCAAGATTTTATAATGAGTTGGAGTATTCGAAAAAAATTGGTGATGTATATTTTATAGCGAAAAGTCATAAACAGGCATACCCACCTATAACAGAAAAGATTAAATCATTTTTTAAAACACATTCTTCTGAGAAAGGTCTTTATCAGTATTGTGATAAAGATGATCTTATAATAAATGATGGTACAATACAAGACCTAAAACATAATTTTTTAAAAAGAGTCAATATATGATTGGACATAAAACTTACGAAGAGAATAAATTAGATAAAATATTATCATCATTATGTGAATTAAAAAACAAATATCCTAATAGGCAAGATTATAATACATTATCAACATTTAATGGAATTTTTAGACAGATTAAAACACAATCTAAAAATGATATTGTTTATATAAATTATCTAAAAGAAATAAATATAGAAAATATTATATCATGGGAAGTTGTTGAAGAAACCATTACACATGATATAGTATCAAAATCAATTTTATATAATTATGGTGATTTATGAGTAACCTTCTTCCCCATTCACATGTACTAGACTTAATACAAGGGCTTACTAAAGAAAAGCCAAAAGAAACTATGTCTATAAAAAGGGCATTCGTCGATAAAAATAATGGTAAATGGGCAGTGATACGTCAAGAACATGTTAATAATGGCAGAGATACGATCAATCACATAGAATCTATACATTCTGATATTAATGACGTTCCATTCTATACATTCTCTAAACAGCATATTTTACATCCAGTTTCAGACTTAATGGCCAGTCATGGTTCATTCACAGGCCATGAGAATTTTTAATGTCGCAAAGAATTGAAAAGATAAAAGATGCTGGGTTTGACCCGCATACAGTTTGGTATCATGGGACAAATAGTGACTTTGATACATTCCAAGTACATGATAATCCAAAAAACGGACACTCATATGGTGCTGGTGTTTACTTCACTAAAAACCCTGATATTGCCAATCAATATACTGATTCAAAAATAGAAGGTTCTAAAATAATTCCAGTTCATTTGAAATTAACTAAAGAACTTAAGAAACCGTTAACATATAATCAAATAAAAAATATGATAGTCAAATCACCAAATCTAGAAGATTCTTTAAGTAATTTTGGGGATATAAATTACCACGGATATCATAAAGTTTTGAATGATGCAATTGGTACATACCATAATTTGGATAATCCACATAACCAATTAAATGCGCTACATAATGATTTTTATTCCGGGAGGCATAATCAACTATTTTTAGATAATGTTATAAAACATACTAAGGCAGACCACCATTATTTTAGCTTAGATGGGGACTCTAGGGGAGGAGTAGTTGTATATCACCCCACACAAATAAGATCAATACATGCCAAATATGATAAAAGTAAGTTGAAATCTGGTAATATTTTAGAATCTTTCAAAGAAACTCTCATATCAGTGTATAATAAAAAGTAATCACAGAAATGCAAAAAGGGACTTGAAAGTCCCTTTTTTATTTGGTACAATGGCACATCAATTACGAGATTAACCATATGAATTATGCAGATCATTTTAAAGGAAAAGAATTAACGTATAAAGGGGACACCCTATTCTATACTGGAAAATGGTATAGAGAAGATGGTTTAACATGGTTTGAAGTTAAAGGAAACAATAAACTATTATACATAAATCAACCACCGAAATAGACAAATTATGGGTATTCAATTTGTCCCATATGGATATAGAAATTATGGAAATAAATTAGTAGTTTATACAAAATATTAAAATAGTATAAATAATATCCATGCAACGTGGATATTATTTAAATGGCTATACCCGCACCTATAAACATTGGTTGGAAACAAATAGTTAGAGATTACGTTGTAATTCAAGGAAATTATGGCATAGTCTCTTTAACACTTAAAGCACTGCAACAAAATGGTTTACCATATTCAACCTATAATGGGTTCACTGGCAAATTCACTCTTTATAACCTATCAAATAAAGTAATAGTAACTTTACCAACCGATAGTATATCAATAATACCAAATGCAACAGATCATGAACTTCAAGTTAATATAACATTTACATCAGTTATAACATTAAATTTACCCCCAGACTCAGACTTGATTGGCGACTTGGCAATAACCGCTCCAGATATGTTGGAGAAACAATATCCATTTAGAATGAATCTTAGAGTTGTGCGAAGCTATACTAGATAAGTAGTATGTCATGGAAGTTAATAGCTATAAATTAGCAGAAAAGATTAATGAAGAAGTTAATAATTCAATAACTTATAAAACAGATATCGAGAATTATGGTAAACCAGAATTTTGGGAAGCTACTGATAAATATGGCGACTGTGAAGATTACGCATTAGTAAAACGTGGCAAGCTATTATCGGCAGGGTGGCCTATAGATAAAATGGGTTTAGTTTGCTGTAATATACCAAATCAAGGCGGGCATTGCGTCCTATATGTAGAGACAGATAAAGGAGGATTTATTATGGATAATAGATTTTCCGGAATGCGTGACCCAACAGCATTAGATTATGAATGGATATCAATTTTAAGGGGGTCTGTATGGTACGCTATAAATGGTTGGTCTTAATTTTGTTATTAAACGGGTGTAGTGTTTTTAATGAACCTATACATGGCGCTAAACCAACTCTAGGAAAACCTATATATACCCCGCATGGATGGAAAAATGGCGTTGATGGATACTGCGACAGGCATAAAGATCAACAATGTTGATTAAAACATAAAACAATCAATAATATACTGATTAAATATACTTAAACATAGGTATTGTAAAATGTCAGTAGAAACAAAGATATTATCACTAACACAAAAAATAACGCATGCCATCAATTCGGTGCAGGGAACTGTTGGCGATATTTCAAGTTTACCTACTATCGACAAAGCTAATATAGTAGCATCATTGGTCGAATTAAAAAATCTTATTGATTCAGTTAATACCAGTCAACAGAATATAGTCAAAGATACCGTTACAGATAGTACGCATACATGGTCGTCGCACAAAATAGATCAGGAAATAGTTCAAGCTATAGCCGATCTTATTGATGGTGCTCCAGAATGGCTAAACTCTTTAAAAGAATTAGCTAGTGCATTACAAAATGATCCCGACATCATTAATAGCTTGACTGGTATGGTCAATAAAAGAGTTGCCGTAGACCAAGCACAAGCCTTTTCTAGCCCAGAGAAGGCTCAGGGTAGGGCCAACATAGATGCAGCATCAAACGCAGCTTTAAGCAGCCTCCAGAGTGATTTAAACGCTGGTTTAAATACTAAACAAGATTCCCTAGTTAGTGGAACGAACATAAAAAGTGTCAATTCACAATCTATTGTTGGCTCTGGTAATATCACAGTATCGTTGCCAAGTAAATCTGGGGTAATATCATTTGGGTCATTCTCAGGAAATCCTAAAAAAGCCACGATAACATTCACAACACCATTTTTAGATACTAATTACTCGGTGTCTATAATAAGCACAGACTCAAGATCATGGTCTATAGAATCTATAACTAATGGCGGGTTTGTAATAAATGCAAATGCAAATGCCGATCTTAACAGTAATGTATATTGGAATGCTGTTAAACATGGAGAAGTTTAATAAATGAGCACTATTTTTAATAATGTTACTGTTGAAGAAGTATTAACCGCAGAAAATATAGACGTTAATAGTATAAATGTTCAAACCATCACAGTAAACAACCAAGACTTAGTAGCAGACGTATCAAATAAAGTCGATAAAATAACTGGTAAAGGTTTATCAACTAACGATTACACTAATAATGACAAGTACGCATTAGATGTTGGCACGTCTATAATAAACTTAACTGCTATGTCTGGGGTTGCTACTGGTGGTAATATTACATTAACAGGTGGCATTAATTTTTCAATTTCCAGTGGTAGCGGATATGTAAGAAATTCTTCTAACAATATTGTTACTATAACATGGTCTAACTTATCAGGTACAGTCCCTGTAGCTGGAGATAACTTCATCTATTTGGACTATAACGGTGATATTGTATATAGAACACTAAAAAATGACAATGATAATATTTTCATTGGTTATATTACAACTAATGACACTAATAGTCAAGTATTAGGTTTCAGTAATAACAAATTTTTATATAATCAATATTTCTCTAATCTAAACAAATTTATAGAAAACTCTATAGGGACGCTAGTCGAATATGGGTTTGAAGTTTCTTCACAACCATTTCCAAATACATTAGGAGTTTCCGTTACGGCTGGAGCACTATGGGAGGATTTTAATCAATTTAATATAAATTCGTTATCGACATTTAGTAAGTTTTATAGAGATAGTACAGGTACTTATTTTGAAGATACTTCCAACCCAAATAATATAAGTAACAGCCAATATAATGATATTTCTTTAACTGGTAGTAACGCATTATTACCATTGAATACTGGATATTATAAAAAGGACTTATTATTTATAAGTACCAAGGGTAATCTTTTCTACCAGTATGGAACGACACAATATTCCGATCTAGATGCTGCATTTAATGCAGAGCCACCTCATGTAAATCCTGCGTCTACTAATGTTTCTGTTATAGCTCATATAATAGTTCAAGAAGGAAATCCAAGTCCTATTGCCATAATAGATATGCGAGCTTCTTTTGAAAGACTTTGGAACGGCCATTATTTTAAAGAATTAATACCAACAATACCACACCACCAATTACATGGTCTTTTAGATGATGATCATACCCAATACCATAATGATTCTCGTGGGGATGCAAGATATTATAGAAAAACCGAATTAGATTCTGGTTCTTTGGATACTCGCTATTACACGGAATCTGAAATTAATACTTTATTATTAGGTAAATCAAATACTGGTCATACACACGTATCGGCGGATATAACTGATTTAAGTCCAACTACAGTAGGATTGGGAAATGTACCTAATATTGATGCTACAAATGCTTCTAATATATCATCTGGAACACTAGCTAATGCAAGATTAACCGCCAACTTAAACTCAATCGGAAATATAGTCAAATCTAATGGTGATATTATTGCAGTTGTTGGTGGAGTTTATTCCGCAAGAACTATTTCACAGTATAAGACAGACCTATCACTGAATAATGTTCCAAATGTTGATACTTCTAATGCATCTAATATTAGTTCTGGAACATTGGATAATTCAAGATTATCTCCAAATTTGTCTGAAATTGGAAATTTATCATTTACTGATGGGGACATAATACAGTATCATGTTTCTGGTTTAACTAATGTTTCACCAACTCATTTAAAATCTGATTTATTGTTAACAAAATCAGATGTTGGTTTAAGTAATGTTCAAAATGTCGATCAAACAAATGCATCTAATATTACGTCTGGAACTTTATCTAATTCAAGATTGTCTGCAAATTTAACTCAAATTGGTAATTTGACATTATCAAATGGAGATTTTTTCCAATTTAATGGTGCTGTTGTAACAAATGTTACTCCTGCGGTACTAAAATCTTCTTTGTCTTTAGCAAAAGGTGATGTTGGGTTAGGAAATGTACAGAATGTTGATCAAACAAATGCATCTAATATTACGTCTGGAACTTTATCTAATAATAGACTTTCTACTAACTTAGGTCAGATTGGTGGAATTACTTTTGCAACAAATGATATAATATATTACAATGGTACTTCATTATCAAATATAACACCAACAAGCTATAAATCACTATTATCATTAACTAAGTCAGATGTTGGTTTAAGTAATGTTACTAACTCATTACAAGTCATCAATGCTGGCGGGACCATCAGCATTGGTAGTGGAGCTAATTTAAGTAAACCAGCAGCAGGAACATCCGGAAGATTCTATAAGGCTACTGACAATGGAATAACATACTATGATAATGGAACCACATGGGCTGCTCAAGTTCCTGCCTATACTGGTGATGCTACTAGTTCCATTGGAGATACTACACTAACACTAGCTAGTGTTAACTCTAATATAGGTAGTTTTGGTTCTACTACAGTAGTTCCTGTTATTACAGTTAACGCAAAGGGTCTTGTAACAGCGGTTTCCACTGCTAACTTAACAAGTTCATCTGTAGGTCTGGGAAATGTTCAAAACGTAGATCAAACCAATGCTAATAATATTACATCTGGTACATTATCTAATAGCAGGCTATCGACTAATATAGCACAATTGGGTGATATAACTTTCTCGGCTAATAACTATATTCAATATAATGGGACAACATTAACTAATGTAACTCCAGCACAAGTTAAATCATCACTATCACTAACAAAGTCAGATGTTGGATTATCGAATGTAGCTAACGTTGATACTACGAATGCTAGTAATATAACAACAGGAACACTACCATTATCTGTTATACCTGCTGGTGCATTAGAGCGTTTAGCTATAGTTGCGGACCAATCTGCAAGATTTGCATTAACAACGGCAACCGTACAGAATGGTGATACCGTAAAGCAGAATGATACAGGGGTAATGTATTTTGTAGTTGACGATACCAATTTAGGAAATAGTTCTGGTTATCAAACATATACTGCTGGTGCTGCAACCACAGTCCCATATTCTGGTGTGACAAGTATACCAGTTAATATAACTCAAATAGCTAATGCGTCATTTACCACAAATGATATACCATATTATAATGGTTCTATTATAACTAACATATCACCAACAAGTTATAAAAATTTATTATCATTAACTAAATCAGATGTTGGGTTGTCTAATGTCACAAACTCTTTACAGGTTATTAATGCTGGAAATGGGGTTAGCTTTGCATCAGGAAATACTGCATCAAGACCATCCGCTGGAACTAATGGAAGATTATACGCATCGACAGATAGCGGAGTTTTTCTTGATAATGGTACGTCATGGGTTGTTCAACAACCGGCCATATCTGGCGACATAACAATATCAGCTAATTCAACCACTGCAACACTCGCAACGGTTAATAGTAATATTGGTACATTTAATAATGTTACTGTTAATGCTAAAGGATTAGTAACAGCAGCAAGCAATGTCTCTTATTTGACTGCTAATCAATCAATTACTTTATCAGGAGACTTTACTGGTACTGGTACAACAGCTATAACAGGAACATTGGCAACCGTTAATAGTAATACTGGTTCATTTGGTAACTCAAATACAGTTCCAGTTATAACTGTTAATGGAAAAGGTCTAATAACTGCCGTTTCAACATCAA